>Ga0316625_100000019_pt1 | contig 25118 bp, 21 predicted proteins | sample OWC_Aug_T1_C1_D1_FD_207655 | JGI IMG/M metagenome (GOLD analysis project Ga0316625, IMG submission 207655) | Wetland soil microbial communities from Old Woman Creek delta, Ohio, United States - OWC_Aug_T1_C1_D1_A | ecosystem: Environmental > Terrestrial > Soil > Wetlands | place: USA: Ohio... | reverse complement strand
TTGAAGCCTTGCCCCGCCACCGGGTGCAGGGTCTGCGCCGCGTTGCCAATCACCGCCAGCCGTTGCGCCGTCACCGGCCTAGCACGCGCCAGTTTGAGCGGGAACACGCCGCGATCCTGCGCACGGACGAAACGCCCCTGTCGGTCGCCAAAATGTCCGTGCAACTGCTGCAAAAAATCCGCCTCATCCAGCACGCACAAAGCTTGCGCTGCCTCCGGAGTCTCCGTCCACACCAGCGCGAAAGTGCGTTCGCCCCACGGCAGCAGCGCCAGCGGCCCGCGCGGAGTGAAGCGCTCGTAGGCCACATTGCCATGCGGCAGTTCGGTTTCTACGCGTGCCACCAGCGCCGCTTGGCCGTAGTCGAATATTTCTTTATGAATGCCGGGAATCTCGCCCAGGCTGCGGCCGCCGTCGGCCACCACAGCCAATGCGGCGGATAGCTGCTGCTCTTTGCCTTGGCGGGTAAAGCTTACTGTTGCGGCATCAGGCGCAGTGACCAGTTCTGTGGCCTGCGCACCATACAACACCGGAATTCCGGAGACTTTCAGCGCGCCGGCCAATGCGCCGTAAAGCGAACCGTAATCCACCACGCAGCCCAGTTCCGGCAAGCCGGATTCCTCTGCCGTCAGCACGCTGCGCCCCAGCCGCGACTGCTGCGAAATGTGGATGGTTTTGATCAGGGTAGCGGCGGGTGACAGCGTACCCCACACGCCCAGTCGCTGCAGGATCAATCGGCTGCCGTAGGACAGTGCGATGGCGCGCGGGTCGGTAAGCGGCAAGGCGTCAGCACGGGCTTCCAGCACCGTCACCCTCAGCCCGCTGCCAACTAACGCCAGCGCCAAGGTAGCGCCGACCGGGCCCCCACCGACCACGGCTATGTCCGCAGCCTCAGCCATGCAGCATGATCTCCTCGATTTCGGCCACGGTTTTCGGTGCACTGGTATAGACCTCGCAGCCCTGCCCGGTCACCAGCACATCGTCCTCAATGCGAATGCCGATGCCTACCATTTCCGGAGGAATGTCAGCACCGGGACGGATATAAATGCCAGGTTCCACCGTCAGCGTCATGCCGGGAGCGAGCGTGGTCCAGGCGTCGCCCTCCTTGTACTCGCCGGCATCATGCACATCCAGCCCCAGCCAGTGGCCGGTGCGGTGCATATAGAAGCGCTTGTAGTCCTCAGATTCGATTACGCCGTCCAAAGTGCCGGCAAGCAGTTTCAAATCCAGCATGCCCTGTGCCAGCACCCGAAGCGCGGCGTTGTGCGGGTCCATGAAGTGGTTGCCGGGTTTGATCGCGGCTATTGCCGCTGCCTGTGCCGCCAGCACAATTTCATAGACGTCGCGCTGCACCGCGCTGAAGCGGCCATTGACCGGGAAGGTGCGGGTGATGTCGGAGGCGTAGCCCTCGACCTCGCAGCCGGCATCGATCAGCACCAGCGTGTGATCGTTGAGCAGCTTGTCGTTGGAGATATAGTGCAGCACGCAGGCATTGAGCCCCCCGGCGACGATGGGGGTATAGGCGTGCGCTTCGGCACCGCGGCGGCGGAACTCGTAGGTCAGTTCGGCTTCCAGTTCGTATTCCGCCATACCGGGGCAGCAGGCGTGCATGGCGCGCGCGTGGCCGGCGGAGGAGATTGCTGCGGCCCGGCGCATGGCATCCAGTTCGTGCGCATCCTTGGTAAGTCGCATGGCGTCGAGCGGAACGCGCAGATCGCGGATTTCCGCAGGCGCGCGCTTGCCGGCACGGGACTGGGCACGCACAGCATTGAGCGCAGCGGTGATTCGGGCATCCCACTCGGCATCATGGCCCAGGGCATACCAAAGCGTGGGGCGATCGGCCAGCAATTCACCCAGTTTGGTATCCAATTCGGCGATGGGGTAAGCCGCATCGAAACCGAACGCTGCGCACGCGCCTTGCGGGCCGTGGCGGAAGCCGTCCCAGATTTCGCGTTCATCGTTCTTGTCGCGGCAGAACAGGATGGATTGCGGCCGATTGCCGCCGACCAGCACCAGCACCGCCTCTGGCTCGGGGAAACCGGTGAGGTACCAGAAATAACTGTCGAAGCGGTAAGGGTGGTGCGCGTCACGGTTGCGCAGCTTTTCCGGCGCGGTGGGCAGGATGGCGATGCCATGGCCGATCTTGTCTAGCAGGTGCTTGCGGCGTAAGGAATAAGGCTGATGGCTGCTCATTTCAGGGTTGCATCCAGTTCGGCCAGACGTTGCGGGGTGCCGACATCGGTCCAGAAGTCGGCATGATATTCGCCACCCACTTTGCCCGAACGCATAGCCGCGCGCAAAATCGGCGCCAGCCTGGCTTTGCTGCCGGGCGCGATGGCGGCGAATAGTTCGGGACGGTAGACGCCGATGCCGCTGAAGGTGTGCATTTTCCGGCCTTGCTCCATGACGCGATCCCCCTGCAGGGCGAAGTCGCCGTTGCCGTTATGCTCGGGGTTGTCCACCAGCACCAGCCAGGCCAGCATCCCCTCATCGAGTTTGTGGTTCAGCCGTGCAAAGTCGTAATCGATGAAGATGTCACCGTTCACCACCAGAAAAGGGGCCTCGCCCAATAAATGAAGCGCATTGGCGATGCCGCCTGCAGTTTCCAGCGCTTCGCCCTCGGACGAATACTCGATGGACACGCCGAAGCGGGCGCCGTTCCCCAGCGCTTCCTCGATCTGCGCGCCGAGATGGGCATGATTGATGACTAACTCACGGAAGCCAGCGGCAGCCAGGCGCTCGATATGCCAGACGATGAGCGGCTTGCCGCCCACTTCCAGCAATGGTTTGGGTATGTGGTCGGTCAGCGGCCGCATGCGCTCGCCACGACCGGCGGCCAGGATCATGGCTTTCATCAGAAGGTGTATCCGACCTGGATCTGACGGTTTTCCAGTTGGTCGAGCAGGCGTAGCAGCGGCCGCAACTCGATGTAGCGCTCGCAGGCACGTCGCAGGTAGTCCATCACCAGGGGCAGGTCTTTCAGGTAACCGTCCTTGCCATCGCGATGGTAGAGGCGGGCGAAAATGCCGAGTACCTTCAGGTGGCGCTGAGCGCCCATCCATTCAAAATCACGATAAAAGGTAGAGATGTCGTCCGGCACCGGCAGGCCAGCTTGCCTGGCTTTTTGCCAGTAGCGCACCACCCAGTCCAGTACCTGCGCCTCCTCCCAGTGGATGTAGGCATCCTTCAGCAGCGATACCAGATCATAGGTAATGGCGCCATACACCGCATCCTGGAAATCGAGGATGCCAGGGTTTGAACCCATGGCATCATCGCATACCATCAGGTTGCGCGAATGATAGTCACGGTGCACGTAGACCTGCCCCTGCGTCAGGATATTGCAGTTGAGCATATCGAATGTCCGTTGAAGCACGGCCTGCTGCTTGTCGTCCAGCGAAGCCCCTAAGTGCTTGCTTACATACCATTCCGGGAACAGCTGCATTTCGCGCGTCAGCAGGGCTTCGTCGTAGGGCGGTAGCGCATCGGGACGGCTCGCCAGTTGGAGGCACACCAGAGCGTCCATGGCATCGCGATAGAGGTCGGCCGCGGTCTGTTCGTTCAGCGCGGCAAGGTAGGTGGTATTACCAAGGTCAGTCAGCAGCAGGAAGCCCTGCACCAAATCCTGTGCCAGAATGCGCGGAACGTTGACACCTGCGGCGGCAAACAATTCAGCCACATGCAGAAACGGACCACAGTTCTCGTGCTGTGGTGGCGCATCCATCGCGATCAGGGTACGCTCGGACAGCGTGACGCGGAAATAGCGGCGAAAACTGGCGTCGGCGGAGGCTGGCGCAATGGTGAATGACGCACCTGGCAGCACCTGTCCCAGCCAGGCATTCAATTGTTGCTGTCTTTGCACGTTCCGACCTGCCTTTCCATTCCCATCATTTATTCAGCGGGCAACTACTTTGTCCAACTCTTTGTAGCAAAACATGAAAATACAAATATCCTAGGATTTACGCGGGGTTCCGCGATATCCACACATTGCCAAAAATGTGATTTTGTGCGATTTTATCACCATAAATAAACATTCCCGCACCCAGACCCCCCGTTTTCAACCAATGCAGAAACTTCTTGCCCATGCCTTCCTGTTTGCCCTTCTGTTGGCGATCACCGGACAGGCACGTGCTACAGAAAGTAATACCGGCAGTTCCACGTCAGCCAATCCAACCGGCACAACCACCATCGATGCGCAAAGGCTGGAGATTCTACTGGACAGAAAGCTGCGTGCCATAGGCGATGCCGAGGTACATCAGGATGACAAGGCAATTTTCGGCGACCAAATTCATTACGACACACTCAATGACGAAGTGCATGTCATTGGTAACGCCCGACTCGAACAAACCGGCATGGTTGTTCAGGGGCAAGAATTTCGTCTGCAAATGGAGGATCGCGTTGGCGAAATGAAAGACCCTGTGTTTACCCTTCGCCAAACTGGGGGGACGTCACCAAGTCGAGTGGCCAAGGGCATTCCCGGCTTTTCCGGCAGTCAGGCCGCTGGAGGCTCCACCACGCCCAACGCCTTTTCCGGTCGTGGCGACGCCAAGGAAGCAATATTCGAAGGGCCAGGCAAGGAGCGCTTGATGAATGCGCGTTATACCACCTGCCCAGCTGGAGTAGATGACTGGTTCCTGCGTGCCAAGGAACTAGAGCTTGATCATCAATCGGAAACAGGCACTGCAAAGAATGCCAGCATCGAATTCAAGGGCGTCCCCATCTTTTACACGCCATGGATCAATTTCCCCTTTGAAAATCAGCGCAAGAGTGGTCTGCTAACACCAACCTTTGGCAATACCACCCGTACAGGCGCTGAGCTTTCAGTGCCTTACTACTGGAACATTTCCCCAAACATGGACGCGACGATCACACCGCGATATCTCAGTAAACTTGGCCTGCAGACCGCCGGGGAGTTCCGCTACCTGACAGAAAACTACTTCGGGCAAGACAATATCGAGTACCTGCCCAACGACCAGCAAACCGACCAGGATCGTTATTATTACAAGCTGACACATCAGCATACATTTGGCAGCGGCTGGTCAGGTGGATTCAACTATGAGAAGGTCTCGGACGATAATTATTTCTCCGACTTGACAACCAATATCGCCGCCACCAGCCGGGTCAATCTAGCCCAGTCCGCCAATGTGCACTATGACGACAACGTCTGGCACTTTACAGGCACTACAGAGCAGTACCAGACCCTGGATGGCGCTTCCTACGTGTATAAGCGCCTGCCGCAATTGAGCCTGACCGGCAACAAAGATTGGGACGTGGCGATAAGTAATATTTACACGCAATGGACACGTTTCGACCAGGACAGCGATGCGCCGCCAACCGTCACGGGCAATCGCTTCGTTGCCTATCCCAGCATCAGCATGCCGATTACGCGTCCATTCTTTTACGTCACCCCCAAGCTGGGTTTTCACCACACCCAATACGACCTGGGTGGGAATACCGTCATTCCCGGCACAACAGAAAACTACCAGTCAGATAGCGTCAGCATACCCACCTTCAGCGTGGATAGCGGCCTGATGTTCGACCGAAACTTCCGGGTCATGCGCAACGCCTACACACAAACACTGGAACCGCGCCTTTACTACGTGTACATCCCCTACCAGGACCAGTCCCAGTTGCCGGTATTCGACACCGCGAAGGCTGACCTGAACATGGGCACGCTGTTCTCCGAGAACCAGTTCTCCGGCAATGACCGCGTAAACAACGCCAACCAGGTATCGCTGGCCATCACCAGCCGCATCATCGATGAGAAAACTGGCGCCCAACGACTGGCGGCAACAATCGGCCAGCGTTTTTACTTTACTGATGAAAAAGTGACCTTGCCAGGCGCCACAACCCGAGATCAAAACAGCTCGGACATTATTACGGCGCTGACTGCTCGACTGCTTACCCACTGGAACATCGATGCCGCCTGGCAGTACAACACCGATAGCGCCAGAACCGTCAAGTCCGACATTGGCGGGCGTTACAACCCGGAACCAGGCAAGGTGCTCAACCTGAGCTACCGCTTTACGGAGGACAGTCTGGAACAACTGGATTTTTCCAGCGAGTGGCCGCTGTCCAGCCGATGGTATGGCCTTGCACGCTGGAACTATTCGATAAGGGACAGCAAGTTGGTTGAAGGGATTGCCGGGGCTGAATATAATGGCGGCTGCTGGCAAGCCCGCGCAGTATTTCAGCGCGTCTCTCCCGCGATTGATCAAGACCCCAACTATGCCTTCTTTATGCAGCTTGAACTGGGGGGGCTGGCTTCCATCGGCACCAGTCCGCTCAGTTTGCTCAAGCGCAGCATTACCGGCTACAGCAGCAGTGCATTGATCCCTACCGCGTTTGGCAGCGGCAATTAGATGAGTACGCTCTGAACATGTATACATCCCTATCAAAAACGATCTGCGTCCTGCAGCTTGCATTCATCGTTATGTTTTGCGGCCACACCCAGGCAGCCACGCAGGAAGTGGCGCAGCTTGACCGTGTCGTTGCCGTAGTCGATCGCGAGGTCATCACTTATGGCGAACTACAGGACCGGATCAAAATTATTGTCGGGCAACTGGAAAAACAGGGCGCGCCACGCCCGCCAAAGGACGTGCTCGAGAAACAAGTGCTGGAGCGCCTGATCAGCGATCGGCTACAACTCCAGTTGGCAGCACAGACAGGGTTGCGTGTCGATGACAGCCAGCTGGACAAAACCGTCGAGCGGATAGCGGAGCAGAACAAGATGAAAGTGCGCGAATTCCGGGATGCGCTGGAACGGGACGGTATCAGTTTCCAGAAATTTCGCGAAGATATCCGCAATGAAATCCTGCTTGCCCGCCTGCGTGAGCGGGAAGTGGACAACCACATCAACGTGACGGAAGCCGAAGTGGACAATCTGCTGACCACGCAAGCGTCGCGACAGGATGCTCCCGATGAATTTGATATTTCCCATATCCTGGTACGCACTCCGGAAGAGGTGTCTCCCGAAGAGTTGCAGAAACGACGCAACAAGGCCGAGCAGGCACTGAAAATGTTGCAGGCGGGTGAAGATTTCTCGCAGGTATCGGCAAGATACTCTGATACGTCGAATGCGCTCGAAGGCGGGAAAATTGGCTGGAAATCCGCGACGCAGATTCCCGCTTTGTTCGCGGATGCACTGTCTCCCCTGAAACCGGGCGAAATCACCCCGATCCTGCGCAGCCCGAATGGCTTCCACATCCTGAAACTCAATGGCCGGCGCGGGGGCTCCTCACCCATGCTGATTCAACAGACGCATGTCCGTCATATCCTCATAAAGCTCAGCGAGGTTGTGTCCGAGAAAGATGGCAAACGCCGCATGGATGACCTGCGGGAACGTCTGGAAAATGGTGGAAATTTCGCCGAACTGGCGCGCCTGCACTCCGAGGACGGCTCCGCATCCAAAGGCGGCGATCTGGGCTGGGTAAACCCCGGCGAAACCGTCCCGGAATTCGAAAAGGCGATGAATGCGCTCAAGCCGGGGGAAATCAGCGAACCGGTACGTTCCCCATTTGGCTGGCACATCATTCAGGTTATCGAACGCCGCAACCAGGACATGAGCAAAGAAGCCACCCGCCTCAAGGCACGCCAGGAAATCCGTGGGCGTAAATCGGAAGAAGCCTATGAGGACTGGCTGCGCGAATTGCGCGACAGAGCCTATGTGGAATATCGGCTCGAAGACAAGTACTAACTTTGGACAGGGTTAACGGGATTCGCAAGATAGGACCTGAAACCTGCCCCTTATGCCTGCACAACCCCGTATTCCCCGCGTTGCCCTGACTGCTGGAGAACCCGCTGGCATTGGCCCTGACCTCTGCGTACAACTGGCGCAGCGCCCGCCAGATGCCGACATCACCGTCATTGCCGATCGCAGACTGATCGAACAACGTGCGCAACTGCTCGGCCTGCCGCTGGGCAACCTCAATATCCATCACATCCCGCTGGCCGCTCCCTGCAAACCGGGCAAACTCAACCCCGCCAACAGCCGCTACGTGCTGGAAACCCTCACCTATGCCACGCAAGGCTGCCTGAACGGCGAATTCGACGCCATCGTCACCGCACCGGTGCACAAAGGCGTTATCAACGATGCCGGGGTGCCCTTTACAGGCCACACCGAATTTCTCGCCGAACTGACCCGAACATCGCAAGTCGTGATGATGCTGGTCGGCGACGGCATGCGCGTGGCACTCGTCACCACCCATCTGCCGCTACGCGCAGTCCCGGATGCCATTACCCGCGACGGCCTGGAAAACGTCATTCGTATCCTGCACCGCGACCTGGTGCAGCGCTTCGGCATCTCCCACCCCAGAATCCACGTCGCCGGCCTCAATCCTCACGCCGGCGAAGGCGGTCACCTAGGCATGGAAGAAATCGAAACCATCACCCCGGTACTGGAAAAGCTCCGCGGCGAAGGCATGAAACTCACCGGCCCCCTCCCCGCCGATACGATGTTCAGCCAGCACAATATTCAGAACTGCGACGCCTTCCTCGCCATGTACCACGACCAGGGGCTCGCCGTGCTTAAACACGCCAGCTTTGGCAGCGGCGTCAACGTCACCCTCGGCATGCCCATCATCCGCACCTCGGTCGATCACGGCACGGCGCTGGATTTAGCAGGGACGGGTAAGGCGGACGCCGGGAGTCTTTATGCGGCAATTGGGTTGGCGATTAATCTGGCTGAAGCCGCCAATAGCATCATCGCTTAACTTCGAGGTGACACATGTCCCTGCTTGCTGAAGAACTCATTGAAGAGTGGTTGAACCGTCAAGGATATTTCACGATCCGAGGTACCAAGATCGGAGTACAGGAAATTGACCTTCTAGCTATAAGAACCACCACTAATGGTGTCGAGTGCAGGCAAATCGAAGTGCAGGCATCCGTTCGTCCGGTAAGTTATATCAGCTCTGTACCCAAGGAGATTCAGCGTCAAACCGGACGTGCCGCAGGTAGCGCCAAAGCACGAGAAGATGGCGAACTTCGCGAAGGGATACGCGAGTGGATCACGAAAAAATTCGATCATCCTGAAAAGGAAAAAATTCGCCGGCACTTGGCTCCAGGAACCTGGTCTCGTGAATTGATCGTTCACGTCGTAAAACACCAAAGAGAACTTGAGTTGCTGTCAGCAGCAGGAATTACAATTCGCTATCTTACGAAAATCCTAGCCGACCTCAAGAGAAATGATTTTCTAATTGGCGGCGCCGCGGGTGCGCACCTCGTTGACTTGGTCGCCATCGCTACCGAACATCAATAATCCCCACTCCTGGACACACGCCACCCTATTCCCCTGCTGCCGCGCCGAGCAGCACAGCCAAGCCGGGGGTTTTCGGCAATCACATGTTAGAGCTCCGCAGCAGGCCGCTCTTTGTGTGGCCTGTCAGGGCGAGTTTGATTGCCGTCCGGCTTGGCCGAGCAGCGCAGGGGAGCCGAAGGCCGCGGCAGGGGGCCCCTTCTTCTTTGGTTACTTTCTTGTGGGCGAGCACAAGAAAGTAACTTGCCGCCGAGCAACCCCCGGGCTGCATCCAGTAGCAAGAAAAACAAAGCTCACCCTCACCCCAGCCCTCTCCCTGAAAGGGCGAGGGGGCAAAGGCCGAAATGACGGTAGCCCCTCCCTCCAGTAAAATACCGCAATGAAACACATCCCCAAAAAGAGGTTTGGCCAGAACTTCCTGTCCGACCCCGACATCATCCGCAGCCTTGTCGAAGCTATCCGCCCGCAACCCGACGACCTCATGGTCGAAATCGGCCCTGGCCTTGGCGCGCTTACCCAGCCATTGCTGAAAACATTGAACCATCTGCACACCGTGGAACTCGACCGCGACATCGTCGCCTGGATGCAAAACCACTATCCGGCGGACAAAATCACCATCCATAACCTCGATGCGCTGAAATTTGATTTCTCCGCCCTGGGCGAGAACGTCCGGGTTGTAGGTAACCTGCCCTACAACATCTCCACCCCCATCCTGTTCCATCTGCTGGAAAGCGTGGCGCACATAACCGACATGCACTTCATGCTGCAAAAAGAAGTGGTCGAGCGCATGGTAGCCGAGCCTTCAACACCAGACTACGGGCGGCTTTCCGTAATGCTGCAATACCGGCTGCATATGGAATACCTGCTCACTGTGCCGCCCGAGGCATTCGACCCGGCACCTAAGGTGGAATCGGCCTTTGTGCGAGTGGTACCCTACCCTGCACCGCCGCACCCGGCAAGGGATGAAAAGCTGTTCACCAAAGTGGTCGCCGCCGCGTTCGCCCAGCGCCGTAAGACCCTGCGCAACACGCTCAAGGGGATTCTGGATGACGCGGGATTTGCAGCCTTGAACATAAACCCGCAACTGCGTGCAGAAAATTTGGGCGTCGCGCAGTTCGTCGCTGTCGCCAACCATCTCGGCTGATATAATTCAGCTTCCAAAGGGAGGAATAATGAGAATCATACTGTTGGGCGCCCCCGGCGCCGGCAAAGGCACTCAGGCTAACTACATCAAGGAAAAATTCGGCATTCCGCAGATATCCACCGGCGACATGCTGCGCGCGGCGGTCAAGGCAGGCACGCAACTCGGCCTGGAAGCCAAGAAATTCATGGATGCAGGCGGCTTGGTGCCGGACGAGGTGATTATCGGGTTAGTCAAGGAACGCATCAAGGATGCCGACTGCGCCAACGGTTTCCTGTTTGACGGTTTCCCGCGCACCATCCCGCAGGCCGAGGCAATGAAGCAAGCCGGTGTGGATATCGACTATGTGGTGGAAATTGACGTGCCGGATGAGGAAATCATCAAACGCATGAGCGGTCGCCGCGCGCACCTGCCTTCAGGCCGTACTTACCATATTGTTTTCAACCCACCCAAGGTGGAGGGTAAGGACGACCATACCGGCGAGGACTTGGTGCAGCGCGACGATGACAGGGAAGAAACCGTCATGAAACGGCTGGAGGTATACCACAGCCAGACAAGTCCGCTGGTGGACTACTATTCATCTTGGGCGGCACAGGGCAACGGCAAAACGCCACGTTATGTCCGGGTGGGTGGAATCGGTTCGGTTGACGGGATACGCGACACTATTTTCGCCGCCCTGCATTAACGATTACGCACAAGAAAAAGGCCTGCAACCGGGAAGTTGCAGGCCTTTCTTTATTTCAAGCAGGAATCAGTCGTTTCGTCTGGCGATCAGGTTCTTGATGATCGGCGCCAGGATCAACTGCGTAGCAAACGTCATCTTTCCTCCAGGCACCACAATGGTATTTTGCCGGGACATGAACGAGTCCTTGAGCATGGACAGCAGATATGGGAAATCCGCATCACCGGGATCGCTAAAGCGAATCACGACAAAACTCTCGTCCGATGTCGGAATATCGCGCGCGACGAAAGGGTTGGAAGTATCCACCGTGGACACGCGCTGAAAATTGATGTGGGTGTTGGAAAACTGCGGGCAGATGTATTCGACGTAATCACGCATGCGGCGCAGGATGGTATGCGTCACCGCCTCTGCCGAATAGCCGCGCTCGGCGGTATCGCGGTGGATTTTCTGGATCCATTCCAGATTGACGATGGGCACAACGCCGATGAGCAGGTCTACATGTTGGGCAATGTTCACCTCGTCCGTCACCACCCCCCCGTGCAGGCCCTCGTAAAAAAGGATGTCCGAACCGGGCGGAATATCTTCCCAAGGCGTAAATTCACCCGGCTTCAGGTCGGTGCCGAAATGGGCGTTCTGCTCCGCCGCCTCGGCGGCGTTATGAATGTAGTAGCGGCGCTGGCACATGCCGTTTTCGCCGTACTGTCGGAAAGTTTCCTCGATCTTGTCGAAATGGTTGCACTCCGGCCCGAAATGGCTGGGGGCGCGCTGATGGTTATCATCGGCAAGTTTGACGGCGGCGGCGAATTCGGCTCGCGTGACATTATGAAAGCTGTCGCCCTCGAGAACGGCAGCATTGATGCCTTCGCGACGAAAAATCTGCTCCAAACCGCGCTTGACAGTTGTAGTACCTGCACCGGAAGAACCGGTGATGGCAATCACAGGGTGCCTCTTAGACATGAACCTCTCCTCAAGATCCGCGCAAGTGCGGAGATTCGCCAAGCGCAATTTTTCTACCGCCGTAGCCCGATTATACGTGAGCACAGGCAATCAACCAACCGATCACAGGGTATAATTTCGCATCTTTGTAGCGTCTGAACAACCTAAAATATGCAAGCGCAGTACCCATTCAACAACATTGAACAGCAAGCTCAACAGTATTGGGCCAGCAAGAAAACTTTCGCTGCGAAACGTGACGACAGCAAACCCAAATACTATTGCTTGTCCATGTTCCCCTACCCCTCCGGCAAACTGCACATGGGGCATGTGCGCAACTACACCATCGGCGACGTGCTCGCCCGCTGGCACAAGATGCGCGGCTACAACGTGCTGCAACCGATGGGCTGGGATGCGTTCGGCCTGCCGGCAGAAAACGCCGCCATCCAGAACAAGGTGCCGCCAGCCAAGTGGACCTACGACAACATCGCTTACATGAAGAAGCAGCTCCAGTCGCTGGGATTGGGCATCGACTGGTCGCGCGAACTGGCGACCTGCAAACCGGATTACTACAAGTGGAACCAGTGGCTGTTCCTGCGCATGCTGGAAAAAGGTATCGCCTACAAGAAGACACAGGTGGTGAACTGGGACCCGGTGGACCAGACTGTGCTGGCCAATGAACAGGTGATCGACGGGCGCGGCTGGCGCACCGGCGCCATCGTTGAAAAACGTGAAATTCCCGGCTATTACCTCGGCATCACGCAATACGCAGAAGAATTGCTGGCCGACCTTGACCAGTTGCCGGGCTGGCCGGAACGCGTGCGCACCATGCAAGCCAACTGGATCGGCAAGAGCATCGGCGTGCGCTTTGCCTTCGCCTACGAACTGGATGGCAAGCAGAAAAAGCTGTGGGTGTTTACCACCCGCGCCGACACCATCATGGGCGTGACCTACTGCGCCATCGCCGCTGAGCACCCGCTGGCCATGCGAGCCGCAAAAAACGACCCGGCCCTTGCCGCCTTTATCGAGAAGTGCAAGCACGGCTCCGTGATGGAAGCAGATATGGCCACCATGGAAAAAGAGGGCATGGACACCGGCTTGCACGTCACCCATCCGCTGACCGGCGAACAAATGCCGGTATGGGTCAGCAACTATGTTCTGATGAGCTACGGCGAAGGCGCGGTAATGGCTGTGCCTGCGCATGATGAGCGCGATTTTGCGTTCGCGAAGAAATACAAACTGCCGATCAAGCAGAGCGTTTCGGAGAAGGGAGAAGGGGGAAGGGAGAGGGAATTCTCTGCTGACGCATGGCAAGAGTGGTATGCCAGCAAAGGCGGCTACTGCACCAACTCCGGAAAGTACGACGGCCTGACCTACGAAGCGGCCGTAGACGCTATCGCCGCCGACCTCAAGGCCAAGGATCTGGGCGACAAGCAGGTGCAATGGCGCCTGCGAGACTGGGGCGTTTCGCGCCAGCGCTACTGGGGCTGCCCCATCCCCATCATCCACTGCGACACTTGCGGCGACGTGCCGGTGCCTGACGACCAGCTGCCGGTGGTACTGCCGGAAGACTGCGTGCCGGATGGTTCGGGCAACCCACTCAACAAGCGCGAAGATTTCCTGAACTGTACTTGCCCCAAATGTGGCAAGCCGGCCAAGCGCGAAACCGACACCATGGACACCTTTGTCGATTCGAGCTGGTACTACTCGCGCTACGCCAGCAAGTTCGGCAAGGATGCGATGGTCGACGACGACACCAGCTACTGGATGCCGGTGGACCAGTACATCGGCGGCATCGAGCACGCCATCCTTCACCTGCTTTACTCGCGCTTCTGGAGCAAGGTGATGTGCAATCTCGGTCTGGTAAATTACGACGAACCGTTCGCCAACCTGCTGACGCAGGGCATGGTGCTCAACCACATCTTCTCGCGCCGCACCGACAAGGGCGGCACCGAGTATTTCGCGCCGGAAGAAGTCGAACTGATTCATGACGCCGGCGGCAAGGTTACAGGCGCCAAGTCCATCGCCGACGGCCAGCCCGTGGACTTTCAGGGCATGGGCACCATGTCCAAGTCCAAGCGCAACGGCGTTGATCCGCAATCGCTGATCGAACATTACGGCGCCGATACCGCCCGCCTGTTCATGATGTTCGCCGCGCCGCCGGAGCAGACGCTGGAGTGGTCGGATAGCGGCGTGGAAGGCTCGCACCGCTTCCTGCGCCGCGTCTGGGCCTTCGCTGCGGAGTTCGAAGGCGTCGGCAAGGAGTCCGGCAATCTGGCCAACCTGTCCAATGATGCCAAGAACCTGCACCGTGAAATCCATCTGGCGCTCAAGCAGGCCAACTACGACCTGACGCGCTTGCAGTTTAACACCGTGGTGTCAGCCGCGATGAAGATGCTCAACGCGCTGGAAAAATCCGGCAAGGAGCCTGCCAACCGTGCCGTAACGCAGGAGGCGCTGTCCATCCTGTTGCGCCTGCTGTCGCCGATCACGCCGCATATCTGCCACGCGCTGTGGAACGAACTGGGCTATGGCGATGACATTCTCACCGCCAACTGGCCGGAACCGCTCGAAGCCGCCATGGTGCAGGATGAGCTGGAACTGGTGATCCAAGTCAACGGCAAGCTGCGCGGCAGCATGACAGTACCCAAGGACATGGAGCGCAACGCCATCGAAAATCTGGCATTGCAACAGCCCGTCGTGCAAAAATATCTGGAAGGCGTGAGCGTGAAAAAAACGATCGTCGTACCCGGAAAACTCGTCAATATCGTGGTGGGATAAATGCTGATGAACATACAACTGCGTTTCGTGGCAATGCTATGCCTGTTAACACTCGCTGCCTGCGGCTTCCATCTGCGCGGCATGCAGGATATGCCTTTCAAGACACTGTATATCCAGAAAAGCGGGGAGACCCAGCTCGTCAAAGACCTGCAAAGATCGCTTGCCAGCAGCGGTGTCCAGGTGGTGCCCACTCCGGAAAATGCAGAGATGCTTCTGGATCTGATGGGAGAAAAAAACGACAAGAAGATTCTGTCGCTCGGAGGCAGCGGCAAGGTTAAGGAGTATGAATTGGTCTACCAAGTTGTTCTGCGCATGCGCGACGCCTCCAGTGAAACCTGGGGGGCACCGCAAACCGTTGAAATACGGCGCGACTATTCCTATAGCGATACCCAACTGCTCGCCAAGGATTATGAGGAATCCCGTATGTACAGCGATATGCGCGCCGACGCCACGCGTGAAATCATGCGCCGCCTGAACGCGCAGAAGCCATCAGGCAAGTCCGGCGTGGCAAACTGATGAAGCTTCCGTTAGACCAGTTTGGCGGACATATTGAAAAGAAACTGTGTCCCCTTTACATACTTACTGGCGACGAACCCCTTTCCATGATGGAAAGTATCGATGCCATCCGCCAGGCTGCCAGACAGCAAGGTTACGACGAACGCCAATCCCTTTCGGCTGAAAGAAATTTTGATTGGCAGCAACTCGCGACCAATCGCAATGCGTTGTCGCTGTTCGCCAGCCGCCGCCTTCTGGAAGTGCATATCCCCTCCGGCAAGCCCGGCATCGATGGGGGCAAAGCGTTACAGGAATATGCCGCACGCCTGCCGGACGACACCGTCACCCTGATCACGCTACCAAAGCTGGACAAGACCACGCAGGCAAGCGCATGGTTCAGCGCGCTGGAAAGCGCTGCGGTGGTGGTGGTGCTGCAGACATTGGAGATCGAACGCCTGCCGCAGTGGATAGGCCGGCGCTTACAGGGACAGGGGCAGCAGGCCGATGCTGCCACGCTGGAGTTTCTCGCCAACCAGGTCGAGGGTAATCTGCTCGCCGCGCACCAGGAGATCCAGAAACTCGGCCTGCTCTACCCGCCCGGTCCGCTGGATGCCGAAGCGGTGCGCGAAGCGGTATTGAACGTATCGCGCTACGACGTGTTCCAATTGGGTGATGCCCTGCTGGCGGGCGATGCGCCACGCACCGCGAAAATATTGCAAGGGCTGGAAGCCGAAGGAATACAGCCACTCGCCCTGCTAGGCGTGTTGGCCTGGCTGTTGCGCGGTGTAACGCGGGTCAAGCTGGCTGAGACACACGGCGAAAACTTGGCAAACGCCATGCAACAGGCCAAAATCTGGGGCGACCGTCAGGCTGTGGTACGGCGCATGCTAACGCGTGTCAGCCTGAAACAGTTGCAGGCCGCCCTGCTGAAAATGGCCGAGATCGACAAGATCGCCAAGGGCATTGCCCAAGGCCGGCCGTGGCTGGAAATTTCGCGTCTGTGCATCGGTCTAGCGCGCGCTGGAACACGCAGGCAGGCTGCTGCCTGATTGGGGACTGGAATGGACATTAAACAATACATGCAACAACTGGGGCAAAATGCCCGCGTCGCCTCGCGCCTGATGGCAAAGGCTGACACCAACACCAAGAACCGGGCGCTGCTGTCCATTGCCACCGCCATCCGGCGCGATCAGGAAAAACTGATCGCCGCCAACCGCGCCGATCTGGACGCCGCGCGTGCCACTGGCATGGAATCCGCCATGCTGGATCGCCTGACATTGTCCGAAAAAGCCATCGCCACCATGGCCGAAGGTCTGGAACAAATCGCCGCGCTCGGCGACCCCATCGGCGAAATCACCGACCTCAAGTATCGCCCCTCCGGCATCCAGGTCGGCCGCATGCGCGTGCCGCTGGGCGTGATCGGCATCATTTACGAAGCACGGCCGAATGTCACCGTCGACGCTGCGGGTCTTTGCCTGAAATCTGGCAACACCGCCATCCTGCGCGGCGGTTCCGAGGCCATCCATTGCAACCGCGCACTGGCTGCATTAGTGCATGAGGGGCTGGAAAGCGCCGGCTTGCCCAGGGGCGCAGTACAGGTGGTGGAAACCACCGACCGCGCCGCCGTGGGCGAACTTATCACTATGAAGGAGTATGTGGACGTCATCGTCCCGCGCGGCGGCAAGAGCCTGATCGAGCGCATCTCCAGCGAGGCGCGCATCCCGGTTATCAAGCACCTCGACGGCAACTGCCACGTCTACGTGGACGACGAGGCCGACGAGGCCAAGGCGCTGCGCATCCTGGAGAATTCGAAGACCCAGCGACTCGGCACCTGCAACACCGCCGAATCGCTACTGGTGGCGCGCTCCGTCGCCCCTGCCATGTTGCCGAAGCTGGCGGAAATGCTGATTGCCAATGGCGTGGAAATCCGCGGCTGTGCCGAAACGCAGAAACTGGTCCCGAAGGCCAAGGCTGCGACCGAAGATGACTATTACACCGAGTACCTCGCCGCCATCATTTCCTGCAAGGTGGTGGACGGACTGGACGAGGCCATCGCCCACATCAACCAGCACTCCTCCCAGCATACCGAGAGCATCGTCACCGAGAACTACACCAAGGCGCGGCGTTTCCTGCGCGAAGTGGATTCCAGCAGCGTGATGGTCAACGCCTCCACCCGCTTCGCCGACGGATTTGAATACGGCCTGGGCGCGGAAATCGGCATCTCCACCGACAAACTGCATGCGCGCGGCCCGGTAGGGTTGGAAGGGTTGACCAGCGTGAAGTTCATTGTGCTGGGTAATGGTGAGGTTCGCAGCTAGTTGCAAGCTCCCATTGGCATTCTGGGCGGCACTTTCGACCCCATCCATTTCGGCCATCTGCGCATGGCGCAGGAGTTGTATGAGGAGCTGCAATTGGCGTGCGTACGCTTCATTCCCGCCGCCCGCCCGCCGCACCGCGGCCAGCCCCAAAGTACAACAGACCATCGCGCGGCAATGACCCAACTGGCGATTGCCGCAAATTCGGCCTTCACCCTGGATATGCGTGAACTGGACAGGCCGGGGCCGTCCTACACCGTCGATACGCTGACTGAACTGCGCGCCGAACTGGGCGCGGATACGCCGCTATGCCTGCTGGTTGGCGGCGATGCTTTTCTCGGCCTGCCAACCTGGCATCGCTGGCAGGAATTGCTGGGCTTGGCGCACATCGTGGTCGCCCACCGTCCCGGCGCTTTCCCAAGCGAAGCCGCCATGGCTGAGGAGTTGCGCACGCTTTGGCAGAAGCGCCGGACCGACGATCCATCCAGCCTGCGCACGTCGCCGGCCGGCAACATCTTGCTCCACCGCATTACCGCGCTGGACATATCCGCCAGCGCCATTCGCACGATCTTGCGTCAGGGCCGCAGCGTGCGCTACCTGCTTCCCGACGCGGTCAGCGACCATATTCAAACTCATCATCTTTACCAGAAGGAATCCAATGGATCTTGAAACCATGAAAAAATCTGTCGTCGACGCGCTAGAAGAAATCAAGGCGACCGATATCACAGTACTGGATGTCTCTAAACTCACGGCGATTACTTCCTACATGATTATCGCCAGCGCCAGTTCCACCCGGCAAGCCAAATCACTGGCCCATAACGTGCAGGAAAAGCTCAAGGAACTGGGCGTAGCAATTACCGGAGTGGAAGGCGAGCGCGAGGGCGAGTGGGTGCTGGTCGACCTTGGTGACATCGTGGTCCACATCATGCTGCAAGGTGCGCGCGACTACTACAATCTGGAACAGCTCTGGGGTGCTGCCGAAGGCCGCCGCCAAGCTGCTAAAACCGCTGCTGCATAATTCGGTACTCCGGCAAAAGGAGAACAAGGCGGGAAGAATGAGGCGACGAAAACAGTACAAGCAGTACGGCAAGGCAACAAAGACAACGCTGTTATCGTTTTTCCGGGGCGCCGAATGAAAATTCGCATTATCGCGGTCGGCCACAAAATGCCGGCTTGGGTCGAACAAGGCTGCGCCGAGTACCTCAAGCGCATGCCGCGCGAAACCACGGTGGAAATCGTCGAACTGAAACCCGACAAGCGCGCTGCCGGCAAGGGCAGCGAGCAGGTTCGCGAAGCCGAAGCCCGGCGCATCCTGGGAGTGGCTGGGCGCGATTATCTAATCGCACTGGATGAGCGCGGGCAGGAGCTGACCACCCTGCAATTCGCTGACAAAATGCAGCAGTGGCTGGCCGACGGCAGGGATGTTGCGCTCGCAATCGGCGGCGCCGACGGCCTGCACGATAAGGTCAAGCAGGCCGCCCACTGGCAATGGAGCTTGTCGCGCCTGACTCTGCCGCACGGCATGGTGCGGGTGCTGCTGGCGGAACAGTTGTACCGCGCGTGGTCGGTACTGCAGAACCACCCCTACCACCGCGGCGACGCCTGACCACCATTACGACAAGTCACTGGCCTGGTTCCGCCGCGATCTGCACGAACGGATCCCTCCCTCTACAAAAGTGCCAGCCAGTAAAAAGCCGCCCGCAGGCGGCTTCTTTATGCGGCAAATTTATGCCTGATGGTAGGAGAGCAGAATTTCAACTTCATTTCTGGACCCGAGGATGACCGGCACGCGCTGGTGTAACCCAGTCGGCTGCATTTCCAAGATGCGTTCGCGGCCGGTGGTGGAAATCCCGCCTGCCTGCTCTACGATGAAGCTCATCGGATTGGCCTCGTACATCAGGCGTAGCTTGCCGCCCTTGTCACGCAGTTTGCTGTCCATCGGGTACATGAACAGGCCGCCGCGGATCAGGATGCGATGCACTTCCGCCACCATGGAGGCCACCCAGCGCATATTGAAGTCCTTGCCGCGCGGGCCTTCCTCACCTTGCAGGCATTCACCGACATAGCGCTTCACCGGCGCTTCCCACAAGCGCTGGTTGGACATGTTGACGGCAAATTCGCCGGTATCGGCGGGGATTTGCATGTTGGGGTTGGTGAGGAAAAATTCGCCCAGCTCACGGTCCAGCGTGAAGCCGTTGACGCCATTTCCGGTGGTCAGTACCAGCATCGTGGATGAGCCATACAGCGCGTAACCGGCGCAGAGTTGCTGGGTGCCAGACTGAAGAAAGTCTTCTACCTTGGGGTTGGCCACCCCTTCCGGGCATCGCAGGATGGAAAAAATAGTACCGACCGAGATATTGACGTTGACGTTGGAAGAGCCATCCAGCGGGTCGAACAGCAACAGGTACTTGCCACCCTGGCGGTACTTGTCCGGGATATCGTAAGGATCGTCCATCTCCTCCGATGCCATGCCGGCGATATAGCCCGCCCACTGGTTGGTTTCCAGGAAGATGTCGTTGGTTATTACGTCCAACTGCTTCTGCGTCTCGCCCTGGATGTTTTCCGAATCCAGGCTGCCCATGGTGCCCACCAGCGCCCCCTTGTTCACCGCGGAGGAAATCTTCTTGCAGGCGGTGACGATGTCATTCAGCAACAGTGTGAATTCGCCAGTGGCATTGCCAATTTTGCGTTGTTCCTCGATCAAAAACTGGGTAATGGTAAGGTTGTGCATGTTTATTCCTCACGCTATCCGGGAGTGAGTAAATTTTCACAACCCGTTGTTACATTTTTACAACATATCCGTAGCATAAAGCGCAAATGCGCTAGACATGCCAATGACAGTTCGCTAGAGTGTTGCCATTATTGCAGAGTACCATTTCTCTGCTATCTGTAATAGCAATAACAGGGTTACTTATGCTCAAGATGAATTTCAAAAGTTTGCTGGTCGGGGCCATGATGGCTGGCATGCTGGGTGGTTGCGCCTCGCAGGGTGACCGTGTTCCGGGGGATCCAGCAGAAGGGTTCAACCGGGCCATGTATACATTTAACGACAAGCTGGATACATACGCCCTGAAGCCGGTTGCCAAAGGCTACAAATTCGTATTGCCCAACGTCGTGCAAACCGGGGTCGGCAACTTCTTCTCCAATCTTGGCACCCTTACCAGCATTGTCAATGACCTGTTCCAGTTCAAATTTGAAAAGGCAATGACGGATACCGGCCGCTTCGTCATTAACTCCACCTTCGGTATCGGCGGCTTGATAGACTGGGCTTCCAAGGATGGCATCGAGTACAACAAGGAAGATTTCGGTCAGACGCTGGGCCACTGGGGATGGAAGAACAGTTCCTATCTGGTGTTGCCGTTTTTTGGCCCGGGCACGGTGCGCGATTTCGGCGGCCTTGCAGTGGACACATTGGCTCTTGATCCGCTTTACTACGTTGACCATATCCCGACCCGCAACCAGTTGCTGGCCACCAAGCTCATCAGTACACGCGCATCCTATCTGCCTGGCAGCGATCTGCTTGATGAAGCGGCGCTTGATCCATACTCCTTCATGCGCGATGCTTACCTGCAGCGCCGTGAAAACCAGATATACGATGGCAATCCGCCGAAGGAAAACTTCGACGACAGCTCTTCCAACTAAGTCGAATATTGCAGTTCCTTATCAACAAAAAGCCCCGCAGTGCGGGGCTTTTTGTTTTGTGGCTCCGGAATTATTCGCCGGCAATGGTCATGCGCTCGATCAGGATGGAGCCGGTCTGTTTTGACCCTTGCACCATGGCATCGCTGCCGACCGCGACGATCTGGTGGAACATGTCCTTGAGGTTGCCGGCAATAGTGATTTCCTCCACCGGGTACTGAATCTCCCCGTTTTCCACCCAGAACCCCGCCGCGCCGCGCGAATAGTCGCCGGTGACCATGTTGATGCCGTGTCCGAGCAGTTCCGTCACCAGCAGCCCGGTGTGCATGGACTGGAGCAACCCGGCGAAATCCAGGTCGCCGCTCTTGAGGATGAGATTGTGATTGCCGCCGGCGTTGCCGGTGGTCGTCATGCCGAGTTTGCGCGCCGAATAGTTGGACAGCATGTAGCCGTGCAGCACACCACCGGTAACCAGGTCGCGCGCATGCGTCGCCACGCCTTCGTTGTCGAATGGAGCACTGGCCAGGCCTTTCTTCAGGTGGGGCTGCTCGCTGATATGGATATGCGGAGCGAATATCGGCTGCTCCAGGCTATCCAGTAGGAATGAGGATTTGCGGTACAGGCTGCTACCGGAAATCGCTGATACAAAATGCGACAGCAAGCCGGCGGCAATATTGGCCTCGAACAGCACCGGCGCCTGCATGGTCTTGAGCTGACGTCCACCTAGACGGCGCACAGTACGCTGCCCCGCCACCCGGCCGACGGACTCGCCACTCTCCAGATCCTCGGCCGCACGTGCCGAGCTGTACCAGTAGTCACGCTGCATCTCATCGCCTTCCTCGGCGATGACAGAGCAACTCAGCGAATGGCGCGAAGTCGGGAAGCCGCCACTGAAGCCGTGGCTGTTGGCGTAGGCGAACATGCCTTCGTAATTGGAGACGCTGGCGCCCTCCGAGTTGTTGATGCGCGCATCCACCTGAAGCGCGGCGGCCTCGCAGGCCTTGGCCAGCTCTATCGCCTGTTCGACCGACAGCGCCCATGGGTGGTACAGGTCGAGGTCGGGAACCTCTCTTGCCAGCAGTGCCGGATCGGCTAGGCCGCAATATTCGTCATGCGCCGTGTGGCGGGCAATGCTGCACGCGGCGGCCACCGTGTCCTTCAACGCCTGCGGGGTAAGGTCGGAGGTGCTTGCATGGCCGCGCCGCTGGCCGAAATACACGGTGACCGACATGCCCTTGTCGCGGTTGTATTCGATGGTCTCCACTTCATCCAGCCGCACCGACACGTTCTGGCCGAGGCCAAGGCTGACTTCCGCCTCGGCGGCGCTTGCACCTGCCAATTTGGCATGACGCAAAACATCCTCGCTCATCTGGCGCAGGTCGTCCGGGGAATAGCTGAAACGGGGTTCGCTCACGGGAGGCTTTCAAAAAGCTGTTATCATACCGCAGCATGAATCCGTCAGACGACAATACCGAACACGAGCCCCTCAGCAAGACAAAACGCAAGGCCGCCATGCAGGCCTTGCAGGATCTGGGCGAGGAGCTGATCGCCCTCAGCAGCGCCAGGCTGGCGCAGCTGGAGTTACCCGATTTTCTGCTGGACGCAGTCAAGGAAACCCAACGTACCACTGCACATGGCGCACTGGCGCGCCAGAAGCAGTATATTGGCAGGTTGATGCGCGAAATCGACACCGCCCCCATCGCCGACCAGCTGGAGCGCTGGAAAGGCAGGCACCAGGAAGAAAACGCGCATTTCCACCAGCTGGAAAAACTGCGCGCCCGCCTGCTGGAAGATGACGGTGCGCTCGCCGATTATCTGCACCGACACCCTCAAGCCGACAGCCAGCAGCTGCGCACCCTGATCCGCAACGCCCGCAAGGAAGCCGTTGCCGGCAAGCCACCCAAAAGCAGCCGTGAGCTATTCAAGCTGTTGCGTGCGGCGGCAGACGAAGCGCAAAGCCACTCCTAGCCCTGATCAATATTGCAACGCTATTGGGCGGAATCTGTGCTTTTCTCAGGCGGCGGGGGCAGGAAGAATTCCCGCGGCTGCCGCCAAAGCCGCTGCCATAACCTGGCGACCAACGCCTGCCATTGGACAAAAGTCACCTGGCGCGCCTTCATTGCCACGTATAGCGCCAGGCCAAAGCTGACCAGCAGGTTGGTGAGGCCGATCAGTCCGACCCCGAGCACGGCCAGCAGTACAACCTGCACGGGCGCGTGGAGCTCCAGCCCTACCATGGCAAAGCCGAAAAAGGCAGAGGAGAACGCGATGTGCCGGATATCCAGCGGAATCCCGAGCAGCACGCCAAGCCCTGTCATGCCACCCAGCAGCACGCCGAAATAAAAATTGCCGGCCAGTGCGCCCAGGTTGTTTTCCACGTAATACGCCATGCGGTCCAGCTGGCGCTGTCCAATCAGACTGGCCAGCCAGGACAGGCCGCGCAGGCGTTGCGGGATCTTGTTGTAAACCGCCAAGTTGTCGTGATAGCCGGCGATCAGGCCGGAAAGAAACAGACAGACGCCAGCGACAGCGGCATAGAAAACCGCGCCGCCATGCACCGGGTCGGCATCGTGCAGCAGACTCATGGCTTTTTCCGTTGAAACGAAGTGGCTGCCGCCAACCTGGAAAAAGCACCAGCCGATCAACATCGCCACCGGCACCGCCAGCATCACGTTGCCGAGTATGGCGACCATCTGGCTGCGCATGGTGCGGGCGATCAGCGTGACCAGCCCATCCATTTCGCGCGTCTTGCCGCCGCTTTCGCCGATGCTGGCGGCAATGGCGGCGGCCGTCATGGCAGGCTGCTTGGTGGCCACGGTAAAATGCAGCAGGTGGATCAGCACGAAACCGAGGCCGTAATTCAGGCTGAACACGATGGCCTCGGTCAGCGGAGCCATGTGCCTGCTGGCTGCAGCAATCTTGAGCATGGCCATCACGGCAATGATGCAGCCTGCACCCATAGCGGAGCGCATCAGTCCCAGATACTCCCGGCGCGTTTCAGTGATGTAATGCTCGCCGGTACGGCTGGCGTTCTCGGTCACCCGCAAGGACAGCAACTCCATGTTCTCGCGCCAGTGCTGCCCCAGGTCGTTCTTGTGGCCCTCCGCTGACACCAGCACCTTGAACAACCTGACAAAAAGCGGGTAGGCACTGCGTCCGCCATGATCGACACGCAAGGCGCCGAGCATGGCCAGCAACGTCTCCTGCCGCTCGATCTGCTGCAACAGGCGCTGCAGCAGGAAGGTCAGGCGAATGCTGGTACCGTTCTGCGCGGTAGTGCGCTTGATGCGCGCGATCACCTGTCGGCATTGATCCAGCATCACCTGTACCTGGCGCTCGTCCTGTTCGAGTGTAGTCCCGCCATCGGCGAACTGTGCCAGATATTTCGCAGTTTCGATGTTCTGTGCGATGAACGGGGACGCATAATCCTCCAGCTCCGGATGACCGTTGACCAGCTCCGGCTCCAATCCGGCAGCAGAGATGCGATAGGACAGCACCAGCACCGCATCCGCGACCCCGCCCACGGCCGGCGACCACCCCTCCCGTGCTGGCTCCTCACCGAAGCGCATGGCTTCCAGCAGTTCCAGCCAGGTTTTGTCGGGCACGGCAAGCACCCACTGCTCGTCGGAAGCATGCGGAAAAATGTGGGCAAACAGATCCTTCAGGTAGGCCGGGTTAATAGCGTCAGGCAGAATTTTGCGGCTGACGCGACGCCACATCTCGGAAAAAAAACCAGTGTTGGGCTGGATGCCAGAATCGACATACAGGGAAACCGGCTTGCGACCGGCAAGCAGGGACAGCAACGCCTCCCGCAACACGGTACGGGCTTGCGGCTGGGTATCGAGCACGTGGCACAGGGACAGCACCAGATTTGCTGCCTGCCCC
>Ga0316625_100000018_pt1 | contig 25218 bp, 35 predicted proteins | sample OWC_Aug_T1_C1_D1_FD_207655 | JGI IMG/M metagenome (GOLD analysis project Ga0316625, IMG submission 207655) | Wetland soil microbial communities from Old Woman Creek delta, Ohio, United States - OWC_Aug_T1_C1_D1_A | ecosystem: Environmental > Terrestrial > Soil > Wetlands | place: USA: Ohio... | reverse complement strand
TGTTCCGCGAATGGAGCAGTTTGCAGGCGCGCATAGACGAATTGCTTGTCGCCTCGAGCGCCGAGTTTGAGAGCAACTTGCACCAGTTGGTGAAAACGGGGAGCGGACAGCCCGAGTTGGCAGCCCAGCTGCAGATCGTCGCCAGCCAATGGCAGAAATACATTCGCGCCCTGTGCCCGGATCTCGCGCATGCGCGCAAGGCCAAACACGCGCAAGTCGTCCTCGCCGAAGGGGAGCGTCTGTTGCGCTGCGTCGACACGGCCGTCAAGCTCTTCGAGCGTCTCACTTCTGGGGCGGCATGATGGCTATCAATTCGCCAATTGTCACCAGACCTTGTTGCGCCCGGAACCGGAGGGCGTTTGATGCGCATCAAAGCGCAAATTTTCACAGCCGCGACATTACGCGCTCGCATTTTTTTCAACCAGGAGTTAACAAAATGAAAGCTGTTCATATTGCGCTGATGGTTGCCGCCGGTCTTTGTGTTTCGAGCCAAGTCATGGCCGATGAAGCGCTGGCCAAGGCCAAAAACTGCATGTCCTGCCATGCAATCGACAAAAAACTGGTCGGTCCCGCTTATAAAGATGTCGCTGCCAAGTACAAGGGCGATGCCGGTGCAGTCGATAAGCTGGCCGCGAAGATCAAGGCGGGCGGTAAGGGGGTCTGGGGCGAAATTCCGATGCCGCCGAACAACGTTACGCCCGACGAGGCAAAGAAGCTGGCCACCTGGGTTCTCTCTCAGAAGTAATCAAGAGATGGGCGCTGGGTCGTTTCCTGCGTCCCTCGTTCGATAACGTTCGGCGCCTTGTTGGGGTCTAAGATATTTCCGTCAAAGCTAGCCGATTATTACCCAAGTAGTTTAGTCAAGTTTTAGCCCTTGCCCAGGATGAACCAGATGAAAAGGAATCTCTTGCTGCCATTGGCCGCCGTCGTTCTCATTGTCACGGCTGCGCCTGTACAAGCGGTGTTGGCCGCTGAGGATCACCACCAACATGGCGAAAGCAGCACTGCGGTACAAAAGCTGCAATTGAATGCCGGGAAGAAATGGGCGACAGATGCCGCCCTGCGGCAATCGATGGATGACATCAACCAAGCCATGGCCAAGGCACTTCCCCTGATCCACAAGGATCATTTCGGTGATTCCGATTACGCGGCGCTTGCTACCACCATCAATCAGAAGATCGGCTATGCCGTCGAGCACTGCAAGCTCGACGCCAAAGCCGACGCCATGCTCCATCTCGTCATCGCCGAACTGATGGCCGGGGCAGAGATCATGGAAGGCAAGACGACCGCTGCACGCCATGACGGTGCCGTGCGCGTCAGGCAGGCGCTGGAATCCTACGGAAAATACTTCCAGCATTCCAACTGGAAAACCGCTCGTGGTTGAGCGCAAACCGCATCCGGGACTGTGATGAACGAACTGATCATCAACGCCGTGTATGCGATTGAACTCTGCAGTGGCGAAGTACGCTACTGGCAGTACCTCGGCCCGGATAGCCGAAGACTGATCTGGTGGCTCGATACCGAAACAAAGCAGGAATTCAGCGAGGCGACGCTCATATACGCTTGGTCAATTAAGGGGTTGCATTCAAGCCGACCGCCTGCAGCGTAATAGTGCAATCCCGAAAAAACCAAGTGGTAACTTTGACTGATGTTATCCAGGGCAGAATCGGTTGGCATGGAGGTGACAGGATATGAGTGAAAAACCCTTGTTTTTCAAATCTTCCGAGATGGCCAAAAAATTTCCGCTGCACCCCAAACACCCAGAGCGAACCTGCTGGGGATGCGATAAGTACTGCTCGGTAAATTCGCTCCAGTGCGGAAACGGTTCCAGCCGCACGCTGCACCCTGCCGAAATGCTCGGAGAAGATTGGTACAAATGGGGAGACTGGGGAATCGACCCGGATGTTGAATCGGTATAGCCGACGAGTGGCGCGCCGGAATCCGGCGACGATCGGGTATTCATTGCATCGGCAACGCAGAAGCAATCAGGGTTTCCCTTGTGCCACTCCTTTGGCCGCCATCCTTTCTCGTTCCATGCGTTCGGTCACATCACGCACGATCACCACCGCACCGAGAACCGCTCCTGCCGCATCGGCGACCAAGGCGAAACTCATTTCGACATAAAGCCTGCTGCCCGACTTGTGCTGGGCCCGGGTAAGTGTCGGGCGGCCATGCAGCCGCGTGGTACCGCTTGCCATGGCAGCTTCGAAGCCACGCCAGTGCACAGCGCGCAGATGTTCCGGGATGATCAGGTCCAGGCTCTGCCCCAGCGCCTCGCGGGCAGTGTAGCCGAACATTGCTGTGGCCGCAGCGTTCCAGCGTTCGATCATGCCTTGCCGGTTGGAATAAATGATGGCGTCGGCGTTCTGTTCGACTATCAAATCCCCAAGTTGGAGCACTGGCTGCTCATCGCGATCCATTCTCATCCCCCGTAACCGAGTTCGTGGCGGACATCGGGCTGGCTGCTTCGCAGCCTGGAATCCTCGGGATGAGTCGTTGCGGATTCACCAATAGATCGGCCAACGTATAGCCATCCAGCACCAGGAACAGGGCAATCAAAGCCTCGTCGAGAATGGCATTCAAATGGCACGCCTCCTGAATCCGGCAGGTCGCGTTGGTGCCAAAGCACTCGACGAGTGTGAAATCGCTTTCGGTTTGGCGGATGACATCACCAAGCACAATGTTCTGCGGCGCAAGGGCCAGTCGTATTCCCCCGCCCTTGCCGCGAACCGTCTCGACCAGACCGCAGCGTCCAAGCTGATGCACGACCTTCATTAAGTGGCTTTCGGATATGCCGTGACCGGCAGCGATTTCGGCAATCGTAGCCAGCCGGTCTGGTTGTGCGCCCAGGTACATCAGGACCCGCAGGCTGTAGTCGGAAAAAGTGCTCAGGCGCATATCAGTCCATAAGATATATTTTATATATTGCTTATAGCCAAGAAGGTTGCTAGGATCAAGATTCATTTTATTTATACCTTATGGCGAATCTCCGGCGCAATCCATACCAGTCCCCATAGCCGAAGCAATAATGTCAAAGCATCCCGTCGCCAGGAAAATTATCGAGATCAAGCCGGTCTCCGATCCGGATGCCAAGGTCTACCCGCGCTCTATCAGCGGCCTCTACACGCGCTGGCGCTGGGTTTGCGTCTGGCTGACCCAGATTGTCTTCTACGGTCTGTGCTGGGTGCCCTGGCACGGTCGACAGGCAGTTTTGTTCGATATCGACAACCGCAAGTTCTATTTCTTCGATCTCGTGCTCTGGCCGCAGGACACGATCTATCTCGTGCTGCTGATGATTCTCGGGGCACTGGCGCTGTTCCTGTTCACCGCCGTAGCCGGGCGCCTGTGGTGTGGGTATACGTGCCCGCAAACCGTTTATACGGAAATCTTCCTGTGGTTCGAGAAGGTCATCGAAGGTGAACGGTCACAGCGCATCAAGCTCGATGCAGCACCATGGTCAGCGCAGAAGCTGGCGATCAAGAGCGCCAAGCATGCCACCTGGGCGCTGTTCTCGCTGTGGACCGGGATCACCTTCGTCGGCTATTTCATGCCAATACGCGAACTGATGCACGATCTGCTCACCCTGTCACCGGGGGGCTGGTCGGCGTTCTGGGTGGTGTTCTATGCCTTCGCCACCTACGGCAATGCCGGTTTCCTGCGCGAGCAGATGTGCCGGCAGATTTGCCCGTACGCCCGTTTCCAGTTCGTAATGCTCGATCCGGATACACTGATCATTGCCTACGATACCGTGCGTGGCGAATCACGCGGCGCACGTGCCAAAGGTAGTGACCCGCGAGTCCTGGGTCTCGGCGATTGCGTGGACTGCGGCATCTGCGTCCAGGTCTGCCCGACCGGGATCGACATTCGCAACGGTCTGCAGAACGAGTGTATCGGCTGTGCAGCCTGCATAGATGCCTGTGACCAAGTAATGGACAAAATGAATTACCCGCGCGGCCTGATCCGCTATTCGACTGAAAACGCAGTCAGCATGCGCTACACTCCAATGGATATCGTGCGACGGGCCGCTCGACCGCGGGTGATCATCTATACCGCCATACTGGTTCTGCTTACGGTAGCCACTGCCTGGTCCTTGGCTACTCGGATTCCGTTGAAGGTCAATGTCCTGAAAGATCGCAACGCGCTCTCCCGCGAGGCGGACGACGGCTCGATCGAGAATACGTATCGCCTGCAGATCATGAATACCGGCGACCAGACCCGGACCTTCCGCATCACCATTGCCGGGATCGACGGTATCCGCCTGGCCGGGAACAACGAAGTCACTGTCGCCGGCGGGGAGATCGGCACGCAGACGGCCGTCGTCAGGGCTGATCCCGGAGCAACGGGCAGCGGCGCCACCCCGATCGCTTTCAACATCGCGGACGTGGTCGATGCCAGCGTCGCCGTCACCGAGCGCTCGAAATTCTGGATGCCTTGAGCCGTGGATTTTCAATCGCAGCGATCAGCCCTCTGAAACTGCACCATTCGCTACTCGATTAACAAGGTGGCGGCCATGCCAAAAGTGGCTATTGCGATAATTAACCCAGTCGTAACCAGGAAACAAGCCATTGAACCGGTAAGCTATTGTCGGATACCGTATTGCATTACTGACGAATGCGGATATGGTTTCCGTCTGTATCAGTGGCTAAACGGTAGTTAACAGGCGCATTACCGTCCGATTCTGACCAGAGACCCAAGGTCGGCTTTGGCCGAGGTGCAGCCTGTTGCTGTAGGCATGAGACCGGATCTCGGCCTTTGCAGGCATTCGACCAGCGGCCTCACTTGGTCGGCTATGCAAAGGTTAGCAGCCATTTATCCGCAAGTAGCGTCGAATATCAACTTGCTAACTTGCCGAGTGCGGACTCTCGACCCAATCGCGACTTAATCGCTTCTTTCTAACTGACAAGGCGTTCGCATCCAGCGTCTCGAATGATGGCGATGGCCGGGTGAGGCAGGCGTTTATGGGTGGAGATGGCATACCAACTTTCGCTGACCCCTTGGAGCGCGCCGAGTGGCTGGCTCTGAAATTGCGCCAGGATGTCGGCCTGCATCGCGGCCGGTGCGGGAAAGAGCCCGAGGCCGGCACGACCGAATGTCTTTAGCAGGGCGCTGTCGCTGAATTCTCCAACGATTTCGGGCCGGATATCGCGAGCTTCGAACCAGGCGTCGATGGCGCCGCGCAGCGGGTCGCTACGCGCCGGGAGCAGCAGGGGGGCACCGTCGAGGTGTCGGGGAAATTCTTGCCCGTATCGGTCGCACAAGTTGACGCGCCCGAAAAGCGAGATGCCAACATTGCCCAGCAAGTGGGAATCCAGCTTCAGATTGACCCGCTGCGGTGCCGAACGGTCGGCGACGACGAGATCGAGGCGGTTGAGCGCCAGTTCCCCGAGCAGGTGTTCGAACTCGCCCTCGATGCACTCCAGGCGGAGCTTGAGCGGCGGCTGAAGCAGACTCTCCAGCAGGCGGAACGAGATCAGCTTGGGAATAGCATCGGTGACGCCGACCGAGAACCGGGGCCGGTTGTGCACGCTCTCGGCCAGCGCCTCACGGAGCTTGCCGCCGATCTGGAAAATCTGCTCGGCATAGACAAGCGCGGTGCGACCGGCCTCGGTCAGGATCAGCGACCGCCCCTGCGGGGCAAACAAGGCCTGGCCGAGCTGGCGCTCAAGCAGGGTAAGCTGGGTGCTGATGGTTTGTACCGACAGGCTGAGCCGTTCCGCCGCGCGCGTGATGCTGCCTTCCTTGGCTACCGCCCAGAAATACATGAGATGGCGATAGTTCAGGTCGTCGGGTTTCATCTTTTTAATTCCATAAAATGGGAACATATTATCGCAAATGTTCTGTTTATTGGTTCATTTCGAATACCTATAGTGCGTCCGTGTGCTGCGGATTCCCGTGGCACCCTGACAGAGGAGAAAACCATGATTACCATCAGTGACTGCGAAGCATTTTGCGATGCCGATTCGGGATGGGCCCGCGAACTGGCCCGCCGCGAACGACTGTCAATGGTTCAGGCTTATGCCCAAGCCCACCGGTCGATGACGGGTGCCACGATTCCGGTCATGCAAACCCACCCGGCGAAATCGGTTGACGTTGATTCAAGCTACTGCCGTGCGGCCTGAGGAGAAATGCAATGATGCACTTGCAGGCTCACGAATCCCTGCCGCCGGTCTTTGGCTTCCGGCACCCTCTGCGTGCCTACGCGACCAACAGCCCGCGCGCCCTTGCCAGACTGGTCGTGCTCGCCTTGCTGGCCGATGGCCAGCTCGATGAGCGTGAAATCGACACCCTCGACCAGCAGGGCATTCTCACCGATCTGGGAATTGCCCGGTCGGCCTTTGCCGAAGTGCTGTCCGATTTCTGCAGCGATGTTGCCGGACAGTTGCCAGCGAGCGACGGCGGCTACCAGATTGGCCCAACGGCATTGGGCGGCATGCTGGACGAAGTGTCCGACCCGACAGTACGTGAGAAACTGCTGCGCCACATGCTGGTGGTGATTAACAGCGATGGACATCTGAGCGATGCCGAGAAAAACCTGATCTGCAATACGATCGAACACTGGCAGCCCCGGCTGGCCGGCGGGAGCCGGATGCCCGGTGCGGACCTACATGTCGGCTGACTGAGACGAATTAGGGAAGGGTGACATGGAGCGTATCGGCAGTCTGGAACTCTGGGTGGCATTCGCCACGGTGGTCGTAGTGATGCTGCTGATCGATCGCTTCAATATCCCTGTTCTGTTCTCGCTCGGGGTCGTAACCGCGATCATCTTCACCTCGATCGTGCTGTCACTGCGCAGCGAGGCACATAAACGCAAGGGTGCGAGCGGCGAGACCTCCTTACCTGCGGCCGGAGGCTGATCATGGACACGCTCTGGCCCATCCTCAGCATCGCTACGGTCGTCCTCGGGCTGGCTGGCGTCGTCCTGCCACTGCTGCCGGGGATGCCGCTCGTTTTCGGCGGCCTCTGGCTGCTGGCTTGGAGCGACGGCTTCGCCCGCGTCGGCGAAATCACCGTCGTCGTTCTCGGTGTCCTCGCCCTGCTCGCGTGGGCCATCGACTACGTCGCGGCCACCCTCGGCGTCAAGCGCGTCGGCGCCAGCGGCCTGGCCATTGTCGGCGCGGCGATTGGCACCATCGTCGGCCTCGCCGCCGGGCTGGTCGGCGTCCTCGTCGGCCCGGTGATCGGAGCCATCGCCGGCGAATGGCTGGCCCGGCGCAACGGGGCGCAGGCATCGCGGGCCGGACTGGCGGCTGGCATAAGTTTCCTGCTCGGCATCGTCGCGAAGATCGGCATCGCTTTCACGATGGTCGGGATCTTCGCCGTCGCCTGGCTGTTCTGATTTGGCGGCCATGGCAGGGCAGGCTCGGTCTATGGCGACAAGGATGATGCGCTGGCTCCCGGCGATGTTGGTGTTCGCCGCGTCTATTGGGCTGTTGCTGGGCGGCGGCAGCGTATGCGCCGGGACCGATTCCCGACCTCGCGCCTTCGACTTCGCGGGAATGGCCCTGGCGGCCGGAGGCCACGGCCCTCTTGCCGACGCATTTTTTCGGTCCATCACCTGGGCCGGATCAATCTTCGTCCTGGCACCGCTGGCGTTCGCCCATACGCTCTTCACCTGGCGCCACCGGCGCTCCGCTGCTGTGCTCTTCCTGCCGGCTGCGCTGGTAGGTGCTTCGCTGATGGCCTATGCGACCAAGATCGCCATTGCCAGGGATCGCCCCGACGTTGCGGCCCTGATCGACATGCCAACCGACGCCAGCTTTCCCAGTGCCCACACATTGCAGGCTAGTGCCTTTGCACTTGCCTGGCTGATTTCCCCAAGCCGTTCCGGGCGACCGCATGTCGCCGAAATCGCGCTGGCCATACTTTTGGTCGCGTTGGTCGCCTGGTCTCGGCTGCATCTTCAGGTGCACTTCCCGACCGACGTCCTGTTCGCGCTCGCCGCTGGGATCGTCTGGGTTCTCTGCCTCCGGCGACTGCCAATCTGGAGCAAAACGACATGAGACACAAATTCCTCGGCATCGGCGAGCCCGGCTACCACCCCGTCAAGAAGATCCGGACGGTGATATCGGGGTTGCGCTACGCGATCATCTACGACTGGTCGGTCACCTGGAAACTGGTGCTGTCGGTTTTCCTTCTCGGCCTGGCCTTCCTGTTCCGGGAATGGATCGATGTCCTGCTGATCCTGCTCGCCACCGCCTTCGTCCTCGTCGCGGAAATCTTCAACAGCGCCATCGAAGCCCTGTGCGATTTCGTCGAGACGCAGCAGAACCCGAAGATCAAGATCATCAAGGACATGGCCGCCGCCGCGGTTGGCATCGCCATGGCGGTCTGGCTGGTCGTCATTGCCACCGAAGCCGGCGAACTCTGGCGCGCCTTTGCCAGTGGATAACCGCGGCACGGCCCCGGGCTATGGCGGCGATATGAACAATTGATTGGCGAAATCGCCATCCGAAGGCCAGATTGTCGATACGGAAATGAGTCCCCTCGAGGAGAAAACGATGGATACCCCCAACACGCGCTCGACCTGGCGCCCCCTGCCAGGCCATCCCGGTCTCGGCTTTCATTCCCTGACGGCGCTGCCCGAGGCCGGCTTCCCCGATGCCGGCCGTCTGCCGGTGTCGCTGCGCATCGTACTCGAGAGCCTTTTGCGCCACCGCGACGGCCACACGGTCAGTGATGCGCACGTGCGCGCCCTCGCCGGCTGGGCGGCGAACGGCGAACGAGTCGAGGAGATCCCCTTCGTCGTCGCCCGCGTCGTCCTCCAGGATTTCACCGGCGTCCCGCTGCTCGCCGACCTCGCCGCCATGCGCGATACGGCGGTGGCGCAGGGCTGCGACCCGAAGCGGGTGGAGCCGATGGTGCCGGTCGACCTCGTCGTCGACCACTCGGTCATGGTCGACCACTACGGTAGCGCGCAGGCCATCGACCTCAACATGCAGCTCGAATTCCGCCGCAATCGCGAGCGCTACGCCTTCATGAAGTGGGGGATGCAGGCCTTCGAGAAGTTCCGCGTCATCCCGCCCGGCATCGGCATCGTGCATCAGGTCAATCTCGAGTTCCTGGCACCGGGCGTCCATGTCGCCGGCGACACGGTCTTCCCCGATTCGCTTGTCGGCACCGACAGCCACACGACCATGATCAACGGCATCGGGGTCGTCGGCTGGGGCGTCGGCGGCATCGAGGCCGAAGCGGCGATGCTCGGCCAGCCGGTGTATTTCCTGACCCCCGATGTGGTCGGCGTCGAACTGACGGGCGCACTCGCTGCCGGCGTCACGGCGACCGACCTGGTGCTGACGCTGACCGAAATGCTGCGCGCGGCCAAGGTCGTCGGCAAGTTCGTCGAGTTCCACGGCCCCGGCGCCACCAGCCTGTCGGTACCCGACCGCGCCACCATTGCCAACATGGCCCCGGAGTATGGCGCCACCATGGGCTTCTTCCCACCCGACGAAGCCACCGTCGCCTACCTGCGCCAGACCGGACGCAGCCCGGAAGCGGTCGCCCTGTTCGCCGACTATTTCAAGGCTCAGGGGCTCTTCGGCATGCCCGCCCCCGGCGCGCTCGACTATTCGCAGGTGCTGCGCCTCGACCTCGCCGGTGTCCAGCCCTCGCTCGCCGGGCCGCGCCGGCCGCAGGACCGCATCGCCCTGCCCGAACTCGCCCGGCGCTTCCGCGAACTCTATGCCGCCCCGGCTGCCGCCGGCGGCTACGGCCAGCCCGCCACCCGGCTCGCACAGCGGACAGCGCTCCCCGTCGGCGGCAGCGTCGGCTCCGGCGATGTCCTCGTCGCCGCCATCACCTCGTGCACCAACACCTCCAACCCGAGCGTGATGATCGCTGCCGGCCTGCTCGCCCAAAAGGCGGTCGCACGCGGCCTGACGGTAAACCCGCGCATCAAGACCTCGCTCGCGCCGGGCTCGCGGGTAGTCACCGACTATCTCGAACGCACCGGCCTGCTGCCCTCCCTCGAGGCGCTGGGTTTCCACGTCGCCGCCTACGGCTGCACCACCTGCATCGGCAATGCCGGCGATCTGAGCCCTGAGCTGAACGAGGCCATCATCCGCGACGACCTTGTTTGCGCCGCCGTGCTCTCGGGCAACCGCAATTTCGAGGCGCGCATCCATCCCAACCTTAAGGCCAACTTCCTCGCCAGTCCGCCGCTGGTCGTCGCCTATGCGCTGGCCGGCTCGGTATTGATCGATCTCGCGCATGAGCCGCTGGGCACCGGCAGCGACGGTCGACCGGTATTCCTGGCCGAAATCTGGCCCGACAGCGGCGAAATCGCGCAACTGCTCGTCGCCGCGGCCGACCCCGAGCGTTACCGGGCGCTCTATGCCGATTTCGCCGGGCGCACGCCGCTCTGGGCCAAGGTCGAAGCGCCGCACGGCGATACCTACGACTGGCCGGCCTCGACCTACATCGCGCCGCCACCCTTCTTCGCCGGTTTCTCGCCGACGCCGGCCGCCGTCGGTCCCGTCCGCGGCGCGCGCGCCCTCGCCATCCTCGGCGATTCGGTCACCACCGACCACATCTCGCCGGCAGGGTCGATCAAGGCGTCGACGCCGGCCGGCCAGTGGCTACAGGCGGCTGGCGTCAGCCCCGGGGATTTCAACTCCTACGGGTCACGCCGCGGCCACCACGATGTCATGGTGCGCGGCACCTTCGCCAACGTCCGCCTGCGCAACCTGATGCTGCCGCCCGACAATGACGGCAAGGCGCCCGAAGGCGGGCTGAGCCGCTGCTTCCTCGACGCCGGGGCGCCCGTCGTCCCGCTCTTCGACGCGGCCATGCGCTATCGCGCGGCCGGCGTCCCGACCATGGTCTTCGCCGGCGAGGAATACGGCACCGGCTCCAGTCGCGACTGGGCGGCCAAGGGGACCCTGCTGCTCGGCATTCGCGCCGTGGTCGCGCGCAGCTTCGAGCGCATCCACCGCGCCAACCTGATCGGCATGGGCGTCCTTCCCCTCGAATTCACGGGAAGCGACAGCGCGCAAACGCTTGGCCTCACGGGAGCCGAGACCTTCGACCTGGAAGGCATAGGCGACCCGCCCACCCCGCGGCAAATGGTGACCCTGGTGATCCACGACGGTTCCGACTCATGCCGCCGGGTGCCCTTGCGCCTGCGCATCGACACCCAGATCGAGGTTGCCTACTTCCAGCATGACGGAATCCTGCCCTATGTGCTGCGGAAGATCATCGGGCAGGACGGCCGCTAGTTCGCGCGGGGAATCCGGCCAGGGGAAGAGAGGCTTGCCGGGAGAAAGCCAGCGCCTCCCGCGGAGGCGTCATGGCATAGGCTGATCAAGCCGCGAGCAGGTACTTTTCGAGCGGCAGGTCGTACTCGGCAAATCCGCCCTTGATCCTAAGGATAGTCTCGGGCCGCAATGTGCCCGTCAGCTGCCGTTGGTCGTGTTGAGGGACAGCTTCCCGCTCCGGAAAATTCATTGGTACTTGATATCTTCAGCTGGGCTGAACACGCAACGAGATCCGCGCCGCCTCGACGACCACTTTGATCGCCGGATGATTGATGCGACGTTCGACGGATATCGCCCAGAAGCATTCTGTGATTTCATCTGTCATGCCCAAGCAACCTACCTCGTAACGCGCGCAAATTTCCTTGGCTAGGAGCGCTGGCGCCGGAAAATAGCCAACGCCCGCCTGACCGAATGCCTTCATCAGCGCCCCGTCGTCGAACTCTCCGACGATGCGCGGCGACAGGTGGTGCTCGCTGAGCCAGCGGTCGATATGTCCGCGGACGGTCGCCCCCAGGCCGGGCACGAGCAGCGGTGCGTCGTCGAGGCAGGCCGGGAAATCGCGCTGGTGCGAATTCAGGTGGGCGGCGCCGAAGAAGGCCAGTTTGCTTTCGCCGAGCTTGTGGCTGTGGCCGCGGATCGACAGCCCCGCCGGCATCGGCCGGTCGGCCACCACCAGATCGAGGCGGTGCAAAGCCAGTTCGGACAGTAGCATGTCCATGCGGCCCTCGCGACACACTAGACGGACAGGTTCGGGCAGGCCGCCGACCGGCGCCAGCAGACGGTAGGCGATGGTTTTCGGCACCACGTCGGTGATGCCGACCCGCAGCACGGGCAGCGGCTGGCGCTGGCGCGACGCCAATGCCGACTTCATTTCGTCGCTAAGCTGAAGGATCTCGTCCGCATACGAGAGGGCCATGCGTCCGGCCTCGGTCAGTTCCAGCCCCCGCCCCGCCGGTCGGAACAGGGCTACGCCGAGATCCTCTTCGAGCTGGCGCACCTGCCCGCTGACTGTCTGCGAGGTCAGATCGAGCCGCTCGGCCGCCTTGGCGACACCTCCCATGCGGGCCACGGTCCAGAAATTGCGCAGATGCCTGAGGTTCATGTCACTTCGCCTTTTACCGAATTATTTATCAGAAGAATTCGCCTTTTTCAGGATGATTGCAAGCCTTATCTTGAAGCTGTTGCCAAACACTATCGAAAGGAGACCGCAATGAAAGTGGAGATTCGTGCCCATGACCTCGAATTGACGGAAGGCCTGCAGGCGCATGCCGAAAAACGCCTGCGCTTCGGCTTGGACTGGGCCCGTCACGACGTGCGCAAGGTCATGCTGCGCATTAGCGACATCAACGGACCGCGTGGCGGCGACGACAAGCGCTGCCAGTTGCGCATTCCCCTGCCCGGCATGCGCGATGTCGTGATCGAGGATACCGACGCAGACTTGCGCATCGCCATCGACCGCGCGATCGATCGTGCCGCCCGCACCTTGGAAAGACGGCTTTCCCGGCGACGTGAATTCGGCCCCTTGCCGACATCCCGCTGGGAGTTCTTCCCGGACGCCGCATGAATCCCCTCAGACGCACCAGAAATTCAAATTGTCCACATTGAAGGAGACTGAAATGAGCACCATGAAATCCAATGCCATCGCCCTGCCGCGCAGCGGCAGCGAAGCGCTTCTCGCCAGCAACCGCGTCATCCGCAACACTTACCTGCTGCTGTCTCTGACCCTTCTGTTCGCCGCGGTCGCCGCCGGTGCCTCAGCAGCGCTCGAACTGCCGCATCCGGGCATCCTCATCACGCTGGTCGGCTACTTCGGCCTGCTGTTCGCCATCCACAAACTGCAGAACAGCGGGTGGGCCGTCGGCCTAGTCTTCGCCCTGACCGGCTTCATGGGCTACACGATCGGCCCGATCATCAGCCGCTACCTCGGCCTGCCCAATGGCGGCGAGATCGTCATGCAGGCGATGGGCGCCACGGCCGTGATCTTCGTGGGTCTCTCGGCCTACGCGCTATCAACGAAGAAGGACTTCAGCTTCATGGGCGGCTTCCTGGCCGTTGGTGTCCTGGTCGCCTTCCTCGCCGGGCTGGCCGCGATCTTCTTCGAGATTCCGGCACTGTCGCTGACTGTCTCGGCCGCCTTCGTGCTGCTGATGTCCGGGCTCATCCTCTATGAAACTAGCAACATCATCCACGGCGGCGAGACCAACTACGTGCTGGCCACAGTGACGCTGTTCGTATCGATCTTCAATCTCTTCACGAGCCTGCTGCAGTTGCTCGGTTTCATGGGCGGGAACGAGTAAGGCGGTCCAGGATTTTCAAGTCAAATCAACGCAAGTTGTTCTTGCCGTTGCTGGATGTTCCGGCAACGGCAACGAAAACGGAGAAAAACCATGTTCAATCCCATTACCATCCCCTTCGGCAGCAAGATGTTGTTCAACGGCGTCAAACTGAAACCCGGTGTCACCGTTGCAGACATCGAACTCGCACTCGGTGAGATGTGTCATGTCGTGAAGGAGACCTATGGCAAGGAATCCGGCGGCTTCATCGCTGGGCAGGTCTTCTCCTTTTCCGGCTTCATCAGCAAGGAAGGCTCAATGAACCTGACCAGGAAGGCCGATTACGACATTGCCATCATCACCTATTGGAGTTCTTTCGAGCAGCATGAGAAATCCCATGAGGACAAGGCCTTCAAGGAGAAATTCGATGCCCTGGCCGAGATGACCACCAACACTTTCGAGTTGGGCTTCGACATGCTCTGGCAAGGTGTCCCCGAAGCATAGTCATGCTGCGCCAGCTCAGAGGCATCCCATCAACAAGCCGACGGGCCGTCATGCGCCAGCTACCTGACCACCCTTGGCACCACCTGCCCGCCAAAGCAGTGCTCGATGCGCTCGACACCATCGCCGCCGGCCTGCACCGCGCGCAGGTCACGCAACGCTTAGCCGAACACGGACCCAACCGCCTGGCCGAACGTCCGCCACGGCCCTCCTGGCTCAAGTTTCTCGACCAGTTCAAGAGCCGGCCTGTGATCGTCGTGGCTCAGGACAGTGCCGTGGCCGACGCCTGGCGTACCTTGCGCGAAGACCGCATCCGTCAGGCGCCGGTCGTGGACGACCAGCGGAAGCTAATCGGCCTCGTCAGCGAGCGCGGCCTGCTGACGGCGATCGACGTCGAGGATGGCCAGGTGATCGCCGCGCGTCGCCGGAAAGTGCGAGGCGTCATGACCACGCCGGTGGTCGCCGCCGCACCGACCAACGACATCCGCCGCATTGCTTCCGTCATGCTCGACAGGGGGGTGGATGGCGTGCCGGTCATCGCGGAGACGGGGCGGATCGTGGGATTCGTTTCCCGGAGCGACATCCTGCGCGCAGTGGTTGCCGATCCGCCCTTGAGCCTATGGCGTTGACGGTGCAACTCACCATGCATCCAACACTCGCGACTCGCCTCAAGACACTTACTCAATCACAGGAGGACGCCATGCACACTCCCGCCCCCGCTCCGATACGTCTTATCCTTGCCGCCACCGATCTGTCGCCCGCCGCCGACCGTGCCGTCGCCAAGGCGGCCATGCTGGCCGCGCAATGGGACGCCGAACTATGCCTGTTGCACGTGTTCAACGACAGTCTCTGGGCGACGCTCAAGGCGGTTTACGATGCCGAGCGCTGGTCGGCGCACGAGCCGGTCCTGGCCGCCCGCGGCCGCCTGTCGCGACAAGCGCGGGAACTCAGTGAGCGACATGGCATCGTCGTGCGCGCGGAAACGCGTACCGGGGGCGCCGCCAATGCCATCGCCGATTTCGTACGCGAGCAGCAGGCCCAATTGCTGGTCGTCGGCGAGCACGGCGAAGACTGGATCGCCGATACCGTGATCGGCGGCACGGCGCTCAAGGTGCTGGAGCAGGCCAGCGTTCCCGTCATGCTGGCGCGCCGTCCCGCCAGCGCCGACTTTTCCACCGTCCTGACCGCCACCGATTTTTCCGACAACGCCAACCGCGCCGCCCGGTGGTCGACCACGCAGTTGCCCGGCGCGCGACATTATCTCCTGCATGCCTATGCCGTGGCCTTCGAAGGCCGCATGCGCATGGCGGGCGCGACGAATGCCGATATCGAGCGCTACCGCGGCGAGGAACTGGGCCGTGCCACGGCCTGCATGAACGAACAGCTGGCACAACTCGGTGCTTCCACACGGATCGAGCCAGTGCTGGCGCACGGCGCCCCCGCCGCCGTTCTCCTCGATCAGGCCGATCGTGTCGGAGCGAACCTGATCGCGATCGGCAAGCATGGCGGCAACCCCTTGGAGGAGCGGCTGCTTGGCAGCGTGACCCAGAACGTGCTGTATCACGCACGCTGTGATGTGCTGCTGGTACCATGACCGACAACTTCATGGCATGAAATCTGTTTCCGGAATGGACCGCATGAACCTGCAATCGATCCTGTTGCGCGGCGCCAGCTTCACCGCGCTGTGGTGGGTGCTCGCCGAAGGCCGGGCCGACGGCTGGGCGCTGGGCGCCATCGCGGTGGTGCTGGCGACATGGACCAGCTGGGTCGTATTGCCCCCCGGCCCGGGCAGCATCTCTCCGCTCGGCCTGTTTCGCTTCATGACGTTCTTTGTCTGGAACTCCCTGCGCGGCGGCGTGCAGGTGGCGGCCATGGCCCTGCGCGGTCGCCCCGCCCTGCGGCCGGCGCTGCTGGAATTGCCGATTACGCTGCCGCCGGGCGGCCCGCGCATCCTGCTGTCGAATGCCTTGGGCCTGATGCCCGGCACGCTCGGCGTCGAACTGGCAGGGGAAACGCTGCACCTCCATGTGATTGACGAACGCCTGCCGGTTGTCGCAGAAGCACGCGCCCTGGAGGCGGCCATTGCCAACCTGTACAGTGGTGCCGGATGACCGTGTTGATCCATGGCGTCGCCCTGTTCCTGCTGGCAAACCTCGTCATTGCGCTGATCGCCGCGGCGCGCGGACCGACGCCCGCCGACCGCATGCTGGTCGCGCTGCTGTTCGGTACCGGCGGTACCGCGATCCTCGCCCTGCTCGCGCTGTCCGGCGGCGGCACGGCATTGCTGGACGCGGCCCTAGTGCTGGCCCTGCTGGCGGCCATCGGCGGCATCGCCTTCGCACAGCGCGCCTGGGGAAAGGAAAGCGACGATGCTCATTGACATCCTCGCCGCACTGCTGCTGCTCGCCGGCGCCGGGTTCTTCTTCGCCGGCACGGTCGGCCTGGTGCGCTTTCCCGATGTGTATAGCCGGCTGCATGCCCTGGCCAAGGCCGACAACCTTGGCCTTGGCCTGGTGCTGCTGGGTCTCGCGCTGCAGGCCGACAGCCTGGCGGTTGCCCTCAAGTTGTTGCTGATCTGGCCGCTGGTGCTGGCCGCCAGCGGCGCGGTGGGATTTGCCATCGCCCGCCGCGCGCACGCCCATGGCGTGGCCCCGTGGCGCGGAGACGGGCAATGACGCTCGCCCTCGCCTTCGACGTGGTGCTGGCTGGCGCGCTGCTATGGAGCGCTTGGGGTACGCTGGCGGCGGAGCGCCTCGACCGGGCGATCGTGCTGTTCATCGCCTTCGGTCTGCTGATGACGTTGATCTGGGCTCGCCTGTCGGCGCCCGACATTGGCATCGCCGAGGCCGCCATCGGCGCCGGCCTGACCGGCGCGCTGCTGCTCGATGCGCTGGGCACGCTGCGCCGGCGGGGGAAGCAGCGATGAAGCGTCTCGCCATCATCGCCGCCGTCCTGGCATTCGCCGCCGCGACCGGCGCCGCGATGCTCGACCTGGCCCCCGCCGCCATCGACCTGAGGACGCCCGCCGCCGCGCATCTGGCGCAGAGCGGGGTCAGCCACCCGGTCACCGCAGTCCTGCTCAACTACCGCGCCTACGACACGCTGCTGGAAATCGCCGTGCTGCTGCTGGCCCTGCTGGCGATCCTCGCCGTCGCCGGCACGCCGGCCGCCGCGCCGCCGCAGGCATCCGACCCCGTGGTGCAGACCCTGGCGCGCCTGGTCGCGCCGCTGGCGGTGGTCGTAGCGGTCTACCTGCTGTGGGCCGGTGCCTTCCGGCCCGGCGGCGCCTTCCAGGCCGGCGCAGTGCTGGCCGCAGCCGCGGTGCTGCTGCATCTGGCCGGATTGTTGCGCGGCTGGGGTTTTCCCCCACTTCGGCTGCGCCTCGGCCTCGCCGCCGGCTTCGCCGTGTTCCTGACGGTCGCGGCCGTGCTGGCGATGCGGGGCGCGCTGCTGGAGTACCCGCCCGATACGGCGGGTATGCTGATATTGCTGATCGAGAGCGGTCTGACGTTTTCACTTGGGCTGATCCTCGCGGGGCTGTTCCTCTGCCTCGCCCATGAGGACGAAACATCATGACGAGCGGATTGCTGTTCGCCCTGGTCGGGATCGCTCTTTTCGGCCTCGGCGCCGCCGGCGTGCTGCTGATCGGCCATCTGCTGCGCCGCATCCTCGCCTTCAACCTGATGGGCAGCGGCGCCTTCCTCGTGCTGGTCGGCCTGGCCCAGCGCAACGACGTGCCCGACCCGGTGCCGCAGGCGATGGTGCTCACCGGCATCGTCGTCGCCGTCGCGGCCACCGCGCTGGCGCTCGCCCTGGCGCGCCGGCTGCAGGCGCTGACCGGGCGACTCGATCTGCCGGAGGATGACGATGCCTGAGCCCGCATTCGATCCTTTGGTCTGGCTGATCCTGCTGCCGCTGGCCTGGGCGACGCTGGCCTTCGTCCTTGGCCCGGGGCGCGGTGCCTGGCTGGCGATTCCCGGTCTTGCCGCGCAGGTCTGGCTGGCGATTGTTCTCGCAGCGAAAGTCGGCGCTGGCGGGACGGCGGCGACACACGCCGCGGGCGGCTGGGGCGCGCCGCTCGGCATCGATCTCGCCGCCGACGGCCTGTCAGCCGCGATGCTGCTGCTTGTGCAGGCCGTAGCACTGCTGCTGGCGCTCTACGCCCGGGCCTATTTCAAACCGGGCGATGCGGCCGGCCACTACTTCTGGCCCTTGACGGGATTCCTGGTCGCCGGCCTCAATGCCCTGTTCCTGTCGGCCGACCTCTTCAACCTCTACGTCACCCTCGAACTGGTCGGTCTCGCCGCCGTCGCCCTGGTCGCGTCCGGTGGGCAGGCGCCGCAGGTCGCGGCCGCCTTGCGCTACCTGTTCGCCACCCTGATCGGCTCCGGTGCCTATCTGCTCGGCGTCGCCTTGATCTACGGCGCTTACGGCACGGTCTCGATCGCTACCCTGATGCCGCTGGTCGATGGCGATGCACCGCACCTGGTCTGGATCGCCGCCGGGCTGATGCTGGTCGGGCTCATGCTCAAGACGGCGCTGTTTCCCTTCCACTATTGGTTGCCGCCGGCCCACGGCGGCGCGCCTGCGCCGGTGTCGGCGCTGCTGTCGGCACTGGTGGTGAAGGCGTCCTTCTACCTGATCCTGCGGCTCTGGCTCGGGCCGTTGCAGGCACTGCTGCCCGCCTTCGCCTGGCTGGCGGCGGCGCTCGGCGCGACGGCGATCTTCTGGGGTTCCTGGCAGGCCATCCGCGCCGTCAAGCTCAAGCGGCTGATCGCCTATTCCACGGTCGCCCAGCTTGGCTACCTGTTCCTGATCTTTCCGCTGCTGACCGTATCACAGGCCCTCCAGGCCGGCCTGATGCAGGTCTTCGCCCACGGCTTCGCCAAGGCCGGCATGTTCGTCGCCGCCGGCGTCATCATCAAGGCCAGCGGGCACGATACGGTGGCCGGGCTTTCGGGCGCGGTGGGGCGGCTGCCGGTGACGATGTTCGCCTTCGGCCTGGCCGGCATGACGCTGATGGGCCTGCCGCCGTCGGCGGGCTTCCTCGCCAAATGGCTGCTCATCGATGCAGCGCTGGGACAGGGATACTGGTTCATCGCCGTCGTCGCGCTGGCCGGCGGTTTGCTGGCGGCGGTCTATGTATTCCGCGTCCTGCGCCAGGCCTTCCTGCTCGCACCGGAAGACTATGCCGTGGCCGCCGTGCCGCCCGCGCTCGAATGGAGCGCCTTCGCACTCGCCGCGGCGAGCGTGCTGCTCGGCTTCTTCGCACTCCCGCTGACAGAATTGTTGAACGTCGGATAGGACATCCAGTGAATATTGTCTATTTCACCCTCGGCCTTGCCTGCCTCGTGATCGGCGCGGAGTTGCTGGTACGCGGGTCCGCGCGCCTGGCCCTCTCGTTCGGGATTTCCCCTCTAGTGGTGGGACTGACCGTGGTGGCCTTCGGTACCAGCACCCCGGAGCTGGCGGTGTCGGTGCAGGCCGCCTTGGTGGACAAAGCCGACATCGCGCTGGGCAATGTCGTGGGCAGCAATATCGTCAACGTGCTGGTCATCCTCGGTGTCTCGGCGCTGATCGTGCCACTCGTGGTGGCGAACCAACTGATCCGCCAGGAGGTGCCGCTCATGATCGGCATCTCCCTGCTGTTGCTGACCCTGGCCTTCGACGGCCAGATCTCGCGGCTGGATGGCGCGCTGTTCTTCGCCATCCTCGTCATCTATACGGTCTTCGTCATACGGCAAAGCCGCCGCCAAGGGCTCGCCAGCGTCGAGGAACTGCCAGAACCGACAACTGGCTGGCGCGGCCACTGGGGTACGCAGGCCGGACTGATCGCCGCCGGCCTCGCCCTGCTGGTGCTCGGCGCCCACTGGCTGGTGGATGCCGCCATCGCCTTCGCGCAGCATCTGGGCATCAGCGAGCTGGTGATCGGCCTGACGGTGGTGGCCATTGGCACCTCGCTGCCAGAAATTGCCACCTCGATCGTGGCTGCCCTGCGCGGCCAGCGCGACATGGCGGTCGGCAACGTGGTGGGCAGCAATATATTCAACATCACCGGCGTACTAGGCTTGTCGAGCCTGCTTGCCCCCTCCGGAATCGCCGTCCACCATTCGATGCTGTCCTTCGACATCCCGGTGATGATCGGCGTGGCCATCGCCTGCCTGCCGATCTTCTTCACCGGCAACCTGATCGCGCGCTGGGAGGGGGGACTGTTCCTCGCCGCCTACGCCGCCTATGTGGCCTATCTGGTGATGGCCACGAGCAATCATGACGCATTGAACACCTTCGGCCCGGCGCTGACCTGGGTCGTGCTGCCGGCCACCGCGCTGACGCTGCTTGTCGTGAGTTGGCGCGAATGGCGCACCCGGAGCGCGGAGAGCACGTCCCCATGAGCGCCCATGAATGGCTGCCGCTTGCGGTGATCGCTTCCTCCGTGCTGCCCGGGCTGGTGATCTTCGCCCTACCGGAATCCTGGTTCGGCCTGCGCACCGCGCTCAACCTCTCCGGCGCGTTCGCCAAGCTCGGGCTGGTGTTCTTGCTGCTGGCGGGCGTACAGGCCGGCGAGACCTATGGCGTGCGCTTCGCGGTCATGCCCGGCCTCGACCTGGCTCTCAAGGTCGACGCGCTGGGCATGCTGTTCATCACGCTCTCGACTATCCTCTGGCTGTTCACGACGCTCTACGCGGTCGGCTATCTCGAAGGCGCACCACATCGCAGTCGCTTCTTCGGCTTTTTCAGCCTCTGCGTCACCGCCACCATGGGCATCGCCATGGCAGCGAACCTGTTCACCTTCTTCGTCTTCTACGAATTGCTGACGCTGTCCACCTTCCCGCTGGTGGTGCATCGCGGCACCGACCAGGCGATGCGCGGGGGCACGATCTATCTGGCCTACACGCTGGTCGGCGGAACGGCCCTGTTGGCCGGCATTGTCTGGCTGCACCATCTGCTAGGCCATACGGAGTTCGCCCATGCCGGCATCGCTGCGGCCCTCGGTCCCGAATACGCGGGGCAACTGAAGATCATCTTCCTGCTGATGATTGCCGGGGTCGGCGTCAAGGCCGCCCTCGTGCCGCTGCACGGCTGGTTACCGCAGGCGATGGTCGCCCCGGCGCCGGTCTCGGCCCTGCTGCACGCCGTAGCCGTCGTCAAGGCCGGTGCCTTCGGCATCGTGCGCATCGTTTATGAAGTGTATGGCGTGGAGTTCGCCCAATCCCTCGACCTGCTCCTGCCCCTGGCCGTGCTGGCGGCCGTCACCATCGTCTGGGGCAGTTTACGGGCGCTATTCCAGGACGACCTGAAAAAGCGCCTCGCCTTCTCGACGGTCAGCCAGGTGTCCTACATCGCGCTCGGCGTCGGCCTGTTCGGCCCGGTGGGCACCATCGGCGGACTAGTGCATCTGGTGCATCAGGGCATCATGAAGATCACCCTGTTCTTCTGTGCCGGCAACTACGCCGAGACGCTCGGCATCCACAAGGTCAGCGAGATGAACGGCGCCGGCCGCCGCATGCCGCTGACGACGCTCGCCTTCACCATCGGCGCACTCGGCATGATGGGGGCGCCGCTGACGGCCGGCGCGGTCAGCAAGGCCTGGCTGTCCGACGGCGCCACCGCTGCCGGCATGGACTGGGCGATCTGGGTGTTGTGGACTTCCAGCCTGCTGAATGCGGCCTATTTCCTGCCCATCCTCTGGCGTGCCTGGTTCCGTCCGGCGCCCGCAGCCTGGCCGGAGGAGCACATTCCCAAACGCACGTGGCGCGAGACATCCCTGCTGTTGCTGATTCCCCCGCTGGTCACCGCTGCCGCAACCCTGGCAGCGGGAATCCACCCGAACGCCCAGATCAGCCCGCTGTCCTGGTCCAAACTGATCGCCGAGCGCGAATTCCGGCAACCCATCGTCTCATCTCAGCCATGAGCACGTCTGCAAACATGAGCTGGCGGGATCGCTTGCAGCGGCTGATCCCGACACGGAAACAACTCGAATCCAACCGCTGGCTGGCATCGCTGGCGCCTTGGCTGAGCCACCCGAAACTGTGGCACTGGTCGCGGCGCGGCGTCGCGCTGGGCGTCGGTGTGGGGGTGTTCTTCGGTCTGCTGATCCCGCTGGCACAGATTCCTGCGGCGGCGGCCGCGGCTATCGTGTTGCGGGCGAACCTGCCGGTGGCTGCTGCCAGCACCTTGGTCACCAATCCGGTCACCTTCGGGCCGATTTACTACGGCGCCTATCGATTGGGCGCCTGGATGACCGGCGAAGATTCGCCGCCACCCGAAATCCAGCGAGAGACCGCCACCGCCCCGGAAGGGTCACCTTTCCTGGCGTACGTTGCCGCACTCGGCAAGCCTCTGCTGGTGGGATTGGCCACCGTCGCCCTCGTCGCGGGGACCGCGACCTATGTTCTGATCGATGTCATCTGGCGCTGGAGCATCCTATGGAAACGTCGCGCCTCAGCCCTGAAACAAAAAGCGATGGGAGAGAAACAGCCATCATGAATCCCCCGATCGACAGCCGCACATGGTTACGGCGCCAGCTCGAAGCGCCGTCGATCCAGAACGCGATCATCGCCCTCATCGTCGTCAATGCCGTGCTGCTGGGTCTGGAAACCTCGCCCGGCGCAATGGCAACGGCCGGCGCGGCAGTCCGCGCCCTCGACCAGGCGATCCTGGCGGTATTCGTCGTCGAAATCGCGCTGCGCCTGTACGTCCATCGCTCGGCCTTCTGGCGTGACCCATGGAGCGTGTTCGACTTCTCCGTGGTGGCGATCGCCCTGGTTCCGGCGACCGGCTCGCTGGCCGTTCTGCGCGCCTTGCGCGTCCTGCGCGTCCTGCGGCTGCTGACCATGGTGCCCTCGATGCGCCGAGTGGTCGCGGCACTTCTCGCCGCGATCCCCGGGCTCGGCTCCATCGCCCTCGTGCTGATGATCATTTACTACGTCTTCGCCGTGATCGCCACCAACCTGTTCGCCGCAGCTTATCCCGACTGGTTCGGCAGTATCGGCAATTCGCTCTACACCCTGTTCCAGGTCATGACCCTGGAGAGCTGGTCGATGGGAATCGCCCGGCCAGTGATGGCGCAGTTTCCCCATGCCTGGCTGTTTTTCGTCGTATTCATCCTGGTCGCAACGTTCACCATGCTCAATCTGTTTATCGCCATCATCGTCAACGCGATGCAAAGCGTGAATGAGGAGGAGCGCAGTACCGCACTATCTCCGGTTGAACATGAGCACAAACACATTGATACTGAACTGCATACTGAGCTTCGCATCTTGCGTGAGGAAATAAGACAATTACGGGGTGCCTTGGCATGTAGTCAGGTTCAAAAGGGGTAAAGGCAACGCCACGTTAGTGAAAAGCACCCGTCAGGTTTACTATCCCGCCAATGTCAGCAACCGGATCAATACCGGCCAGCTATTTGAGTCTTCCCTACCGGCCTGGTTGGCCGAGGCGCTTCCATAGGCCGTTCGGCAGGTTTCAGTCTTGTAGCTGCCCTTTGAAGGTCAGCTATCTGACGAGGCGGAACTTCCGGTAATGGCCGACAGCCCGGGGACAAGATCAATCCATAAAGCGGCCGCACGGAATTCCAACATGCGGCCGCGTGTCGCAGGCTAGATTTCAGTCTGCTCCGAAATCTCCAGCGCATCGTCCACCTCGATGCCTAGGTAGCGGACGGTACTCTCCAGCTTGGAATGGCCAAGTAGTAGCTGAACGGCCCGCAGATTCTTCGTGCGCTTGTAGATCAGCGTTGCCTTGGTTCTCCGCATGGAATGCGTCCCATATGCCGACGAATCCAGCCCGGCAGATTCGGCCCAGTGATGCACAATCCGCGCATATTGGCGTGTCGAAACATGTGGCGACCTCGCCACCCTGCTCGGGAACAGAAACTGATCACTTCGCAGGTGGGATTTTTCCAGCCAGGCAGATACCGCCGCCCTCGTCGGTTCCGTCAGTTCGAACTGTACTGGCCGCTGCGTTTTCCGCTGGATCACCATGGCGCGGGGGAGCACCTGGTTTCCGTGGGTGATGTCGCGCACCCGCAGGCTGACGAGATCGCAGCCCCGCAACTTGCTGTCGATGGCCAGATTGAACATGGCGAGGTCGCGGACCGCATGGGCATTCTGGAGGTAGATGCGAATGGCCCAGATGTCCTTGGGCTTGAGCGGTGGCTTCTGGCCGACGAGCTTTCCCTTGTTCCAGGCTTCGCGTTTGTTGATGGCTTCCATGAAAGACTCCTTGGTTGTTGATCGGAGTCTGATTGTTCAGCGAAACGCGTAGAGACGGATATTGATTTAGTCCCTTAATGGGACTAAACTTCCCGTATGCGAATCATTGCCGTCAGCCATTTGCGCGCCTTCTGGGAGGACAACCCAGATGCGGAGCAGCCATTGAAGTCGTGGGCGGATGAGGTGAAGAAGGCGACATGGCGTCAGCCTGCGGACATCAAGGATCAGTACCGCAACGCCAGCGTTCTAAAGAACCGTCGTGTCGTTTTCAATATCAAGGGCAATGACTATCGCCTGGTGGTCTCGGTAGCTTATCGCTTCCAGGCCGTGTACGTGAAGTTCGTCGGCACCCATGCCGAGTATGATGCGATTGATGCTGTTACCGTCGAGATGGAGCGCTGACATGGAAATTCGTCCGATTCACACTGAAGCAGACTATCAGGCCACATTGCGTGAAGTGTCGGCGTATTTTGACAATGAACCGGAACCCGGCACGCCCGACGGGGATCGCTTTGAAGTGTTGCTGACCTTGGTTGAGGCGTATGAGGCCAGGAATTTTCCGATCGACTTGCCCGATCCGGTCGAGGCCATCAAGTTCCGCATGGAGCAAGGTGGGCTAACGCCTAAGGATCTGGTCCCGGCTATCGGCCGCCTGAACCGGGTCTATGAAATTCTGGCCCGCAAGCGCCCGCTGACACTCAACATGATCTGGCGACTACATGAGAAATTCGGCATTCCTGCGGAAAGCCTGATTCGCCCAACCAAGCTTTCGACAGTTTCTTGATTGGGAGTCTCACAGTCGCCTGTTCCATCAAGATCCCTCGACCTGACGTCCGCTGTCAGCTAGTAAGCAGCCGTCTCGGGATGAGACTGGCAACGGCGGCATTGGCCGACGACTTTCCGGTGAGCAGTCGCCATGAACGACCGGTCTATTCTGTCACCAGTCGCTGATGCCGGGGTGTCGCGTAGGACCGCTGA
>Ga0316625_100000017_pt1 | contig 25339 bp, 28 predicted proteins | sample OWC_Aug_T1_C1_D1_FD_207655 | JGI IMG/M metagenome (GOLD analysis project Ga0316625, IMG submission 207655) | Wetland soil microbial communities from Old Woman Creek delta, Ohio, United States - OWC_Aug_T1_C1_D1_A | ecosystem: Environmental > Terrestrial > Soil > Wetlands | place: USA: Ohio... | reverse complement strand
CCGGGGTGGATCTGGACGGAGGCGTCGATGACCAGCGGGCGGCCGGCGCGGGCGAAGGTGACTTGGCGCAGAGCAATCATGAGGCGGCCGATTATAGCGGCGGGCTGCTAAAATCCTGCCAACTCGTTTCCCTTTGCCACAATGATCGATCGTTTCCCAAACGCGTTGTCTGGTCATCGCCATTTCCTGAAAAGCTTGTCGGGACCTGGCTGGGTACTTTGCATCGGCTTGCTGGCGGGCCTCGCATCGGTCGCTCAGGCATCGCCGACGGCCGAGCAGAATGCCGATTGGGAACAGCGCCTGATGCGTGCCGCCGAGTTGCGGCGTGAGGCGGCCGATCGCCAGGCGGCAGCCGACCGACTTTACGAAGCGCAGGAGCCGGCCTGCTACAAGAAATTTCTGGTCAATCGTTGTCGCGACAATGCCTTTCGGGAATTGACCGAATCGAGCAGGGAAGCGAAGCGCCTCGAGAACGAGGGCAAGGCCATCGAGCGCCAGGTCAAGAAGGAGCAATTCAGCGCGCGTGATGTCGAGGCGGCGGCAAGGGCGCCGGAGCGCGAGGAAAAGCTCAAGGCGCTGGAGGTGGAAACGGCTGCGGCACGCACCGAGGCGGAACTTGAAGAAGCTACCACGCGGGCCGACAAGGCGCGCAAGGCCGAGGAGGGCGCCCGGCGCAAGGCCGAGGAAGCCGAGCGCCTGCGCAAGAAGCAGGCGGAACATGATGCGCGGGTTGCCGAGAAGATGGAAAAATCCGCCGCCAGGGCGAAGGCAGCCGAGAGCGCGCCGGCCAAGCCTTGAGTCTCAGCCGGCGTCGCCAGCGATCTGCTCGATCAGCTTCCTGATGGGTGTCGGTACGCCGGCACTTGCGGCGGTGTCGATTGCTACCCATTGCAGTCCGGGCGCGGCCACTCCGGGTGCTGGTTTGACGAAGCAAAGCACCGGGTCGAGCGTCAGCCGGAAATGCGTGAATGAATGTTTGAGCGGTTTCAGATCACGCCGACTTTCGCCATTCAGGCCGAGGCGGGCGAGTACGGCCGACGCTTCTCCTTCCGGCGGAACCAGCAATCCGCCCCACAGGCCGCTCGGCGGTCGGCGCTCGAGCAACAGGCGCGCGCCGTCGCTGATGAAGACAAATCCTGTCCGCCGCTCGGGAAGCTTTGGTCGCGGACGCGCGGTCGGCAGCTCTGCCTGGCGACCGCTCAGTTGCGCCTGACAGCCCGAAGCCACCGGACAAATTGCGCAGCGCGGCCGGCTACGCGTGCACAAGGTAGCACCGAGATCCATCAGGCCCTGCGTGTAGGCTTCGATATCGGCTTCCGGGAGCAGGCGTTCGGCCAGCGCCCACAACTCGCGATCTACGGCGACCTGACCGGGGTATCCCTCGATCCCGAAGTGGCGGCACAACACGCGCTTGACGTTGCCGTCGAGTATGGTCGCCAGCTCGCCGAAGGCAAAGGCGGCAATAGCGGCCGCCGTCGAGCGGCCAATGCCGGGCAGAGCGCTCAACCGGTTGGCGGAATTCGGCCATTTTCCGGCGTGGACCGCAACAATCTCCCGGGCACAGCGATGGAGATTGCGCGCCCGGGCGTAATAGCCAAGCCCGGCCCAGTGCTCGATCACGACATCGAGCGGCGCCTCCGCCAAGGCCTGCAGCGTCGGAAAGCGCGTCAGGAAGCGCTGGAAATACGGGATCACCGTGCTGACCTGCGTTTGCTGCAGCATGATCTCGGAGAGCCATATCCGGTAAGGGTCACGGGTCTGTTGCCACGGCAGGTCGTGGCGCCCGGCAGTCTTCTGCCAAGCGATCAGGCGCTTGCTAAAGGCGGGAGCGACAGACAAATCAGCCTCGACGTGCGGATGCGGAGCACGGATAATACGGCGTTTTTCCGCCGGCATTTTTGATGAGCGAGATTCAGGACGACAACCGCGCCTTGCGCAACACCCTCGGACGCTTCGCGACCGGGGTGACCATAGTCACGGCAATCGATCCCGACGGGCAACCGGTCGGGCTGACGGTCAATTCCTTTTCGGCGGTGTCGCTGAATCCGCCGCTGGTGCTTTGGTGTCTCGACAACGCCTCGCACAACCTCGAGGCCTTCCGCCGCGCCAGCCACCATGCCATCAATGTGCTGGCCGCCGGGCAGGTCGATCTCTCCAACCGCTTCGCGACCTGGCCGGTCGATCGTTTCGCCGGGCTGCACTGGCGCGCCGGCGCCGGGGGCGCGCCGCTGCTGGCGGATTGTTGCGCCAGTTTCGAGGTGATCAACGAAAGCTGCCAGGCCGGCGGCGACCACTCGATTTTTGTTGGCCGCGTCGTGAATTTCAGCGAAACCCCCGACCTTGCCCCCTTGCTCTTCCACGCCGGTCAGTATTGCCTGCTCGCCGGGGATTGAAGCGGTCGGGGCGTACGCCTTAGGCATCGTCGCGGCCGGGTCCCGACAGTAACGTGGCAATCCAGCGGCTGGACGAACCCAGTTCGCACACCGTGAGCATTGCCATTGTCAAGGGGACGCCGATGAACGCGCCCGGGATGCCCCACAGGAAAGTCCAGAAGAAGACCGCAAAGACGATCAGGAACGGCGAAATGGCCAGCGCGCTTCCTGAAAACCGTGGCTCCAGATAACTGCCGATCACAAACTGCGTGACGTTCAGGCCGAGAAAGACGAAGGCCGCCATTTGCCATGATTCGAACTGAGCTGCAGTGAACAAGGTCGGCAGAACAGTCGCGAACAACGGGCCGATGACGGGAATATAGTTGAGCGCAAAGGCGATGACGCCCCAGGCAGCCGCCAGTTCGATATTGAGGGCGAAGGTGAAGCCCCAGACGACAATGCCGGTGAGGACACTGGCCAAGGTACGGACCAGAAGATACTTGCGGAATTTCTGGGAAATCCTGGCGATCGCCTCCATTGTGCGGTCACCGCTCATGGCGATGTCCATTGCCTTGATTTTCTTCTGGAAGTCGCGCACCTCGAGCAAGCCCAGCATCGTGAATATCAGCACCATCACGGAAAAGCCGACGAGGCCGTTGATCCGCGCGACGATATCCTGGAACACGCGTACCAGTGACAGCACATTGAAGCGTTCGGTGAATTGGGCGGCGAGCAGAATTCCATGCCCGTCGAGCCATTCCGTCGTTTGTGCGTAGAGCGAATAGAAGCGTCCGATATTGGCAATCAGCCAACGGCCGACCATGCCGATTCCCCAGGCGGTGATCAAGGCAAGCGTGCCGATGACGACGACGGTCGCGACCAGCGTAAAAAGCAGCGCGAACACCCGCGGAATTTTCGCCTCGATAGCTTTCTGAAGTGGCCAGACAATGGCCATGACGAATAGCGACATTGCGACCGGCGCAAAAATGGCGCTTCCGAAATATAGAGCGGCCGTGACGAGGATTGCAGTGCAGAGTACGGCCAAAATCCGGATTGAGTTATCTCCGGCCATAGATAGTCCCGATTGGAGCGTGACGTGAGTTTCGCGTTGAATTATATCGGCAATTCATTGCCGGACAGTTCGCCGAAGATTGAACCGGGCTGCCGTGGCGCCGGGGATGCGTGGCCTTTGCGAATGCAGTAGCTCCGAGGCGAACGCGTAAGGCCTGCCATCTGGCGACTCTCCGCAAGAAGGTTCTGAGCAATCGCAAACCCGAGGGGGAGGTGCTAGAATCCTCGTCCGGGAACGATTGTGTCTTCCTTAAATGGTTCTGAGCGGGCGTCGTATAATGGTAATACCCTAGCTTCCCAAGCTAGAGCCGTGGGTTCGATTCCCATCGCCCGCTCCACATGGAATTCAAGCAGGTCGTTGATCTGTAAAAGAAAAGCCAACCTCAGCGGGTTGGCTTTTTTGTTGTCTGGTCGATATCTGGATTCCCCGGAACTCATCACGGCTTTTCGTGCGGGTTCAACATCAAGCGAAGATCCAGCGTGCCGCGGTCAGCCCCGGTCGTCAGCGTGAAGCCGAGTTTCTGTGCGAGATGCTGCATGCGCAAGTTGCCGTCGAGCGTTTCGCCGCGCAATTCACCGATGCCGCGGTTGCGGCATTGACTGACCAGGCTTTGCAGCAACAGTTGGCCGAGTCCCCTGCCCTTGATTCCAGAGGCGACTACGATCGCAAAGTCTGCGAACGTGCTGCCGGGTTCGGCAACGGCCCGAACCTCTCCCAGCGCATGCTCGACACCGTCGCTCCCGCGCTCGATGGCCAGCAGCGCCATTTCGCGATCGTAGTCGATTTGGGAAAAGCGGGCGAGGCGGATCCGCGGCAGGTTTCTGGTCGTGTCGAAAAAGCGCATCCGGGAATCCTCGGGAGTAAGAGAATTAAGCAGTTCGCCGAGTTGGGTCTCGTCCTCGGGGCGAATCGGCCGGATCAGAAGCGTGCGACCCTCCCAGTCCACTTGCCTCTCCAGTTCCTTCGGATAAGGGCGAATCGCGAAACGGCGAAAGCCGAGCCTGCGTCCCCGCTGCTCGATGTTGATGCGCGCCCCCAGAACGACCACGCCCGAAGCCTCGATATGCAGCGGATCGAGTTCCACGCCAGCCACTTCATCTATGTCCGTGAGCAGTTGCGACAGACGAACCAGTGCATTGCTGGCGGCTGCCTGCAGCGCCGGCCGATCGTTTTCCGGAAGACCTTCGGCAAAGCCGCTGCGTGTCACCAGATCGCCGGCCAGCAGCGGATTGAGCGGCGGCAGTGCAACGACCAGGCGGTCTTCGCGGAAGCCGGTGGCCGATGCCGGACCCAGGAAGATCACCGGACCGAACACCGGATCGTCGGCAACGCCGAGACGCATTGCGGGGGCTCCACTGCGGGCAGCGCTCGGGCGCAGCCGGTAACCGCTGACGCGGTCGCCAGGGTGCCGTGACCGCGCACGGCTGCGTAGTCCGCGCGCCGCGATGCGGATCTCCGCAGGCGAACGAAGTCCCGGTACGCGCTCTGCAAGCTCCGCGCCATTGGCAAGCATGAGAAAGAGATCGACCGGATAGCCGATTTCATCGGCGGCGGCGATCGCCTTGTCGATACTGCCTGCCAACGGATACTCGCCAACGGCCAATCCATAGGCCTGTAACATGCGCCTTGCCTGGCGTGCCGACAGGGTTCGAGATCCGGCAGCAAGCGCTTCGCCGAGTGTGCTGCGGGCTGTATCCACGTCCGGCGCGAAGCCCTCCGCGAGCGACGGCGGCATCTGCATCAGCAACTCGCGATTGTGCCGGTAACTGACGGCACCGAGAAAGACCGCGATCGCCTTTTCAGGTGACTCATGGCTCAACACGCCGTGCGCCGCCGCAATCTTCTGTGCCTCCAGCATCGCCGCTCCGCCGACCCAGCAGGTGAAGACGTTGCACTCGGTTTCACGTGAAACTTCACATATTGCTTCGGCGACTTCGGTGCTTGGCGCAAACGGGGACGGCGAACAGACGGTGAGGACGTTTTCCGTACGGCTGTCGGCGAGCACGGTCTTCAATGCGGCTCCCCAGTTCGGCGCCGTGATGTCAGCCGGCAGCGCCAGTGGGTTTGCGAGGGCCGAACGGGTCTGCAGCTGCTCCTCCAGGCGCTTGACGGTGCCTGTCGACAACTTGCCCAACTGACCACCGGAACGTAACAGAGTGTCGCCGGCAATCCGTCCGAGGCCATGACCGTTGGCCAAGATGGTCAGACTCTCGCCGCGCAACGGACGCACCCGTGCCATGCCCTCGATGGCTTCGAACAGATCCGCGAGCGTATCGATGCTCACCCAGCCGGCGCGACTCAGCGCCGCTTCGTAAACGTCGGCGGCGCTGAATGGCACGCCCCCCTGAGGCCGGCCCTGCACCGAGCCGGAACGGATCGTAACCACGGGCTTGTTGCGCGCAGCGGCACGCGCTGCCGACATGAACTTGCGCCCGGCCGAGACTTCGTCGAACTGCACCAGGATCGATTTGGTGTCGGGGTCCGCAGCCAGCCAGTCGATTACGTCAGGCAGATCGACATCGAGGCCGGCGCCCAGGTGCAGCACCGTCGAGAAGCCGATTCCCTTGCTCGCGGCGCGATCGAGCACGGCTGCGGCGATGGCCGTCGACTGCGCGACCAGGGCAATCTTCCCTGACGTGATCGAGACGGGGGTGGCGCTGGCGTTAAGGCCTATGGCGGGCACGACGAGACCGCCGCTTCCCGGCCCGAGAACCCGCATCAGATACGGCTGGGCCGCTTCGAGAATGGCCTTGCGCGCCTTCGCTATGGCGCCACTGCTCATCTTGTGCCACATCCAGGGGCCGACGATCACGGCACGGGTGCCAAGCGCGCCGAGCTGAGCGATGATGGACGGCACCCGGTCCAGTGACGCACAAATGATCGCCAGATCGGGCACGACATTGAGTTTGCCGACGCGTACATCGTCGCCCATGTAGAACAGCGAGCGCTTCCTTGCGCTGACCGAAACGATCGAACCGTTGAATCCGCCGGCCGTCAGATTGGCCAGCACGACCTCGGCGTAGCGGCTAGGCTCGTCGGGTTCGGCGACCACCGCCACCGAAGCGGGACGAAAGAGAAATTCGAGGTTACGGACAGTCATGGTTGCCGGTGATCGGCGATCTCAATGGCGCACTGCCCGGCGTGCGCCGCCGAGGCTCTGCTCACCCTGGCGAGACTGGATGCCAGGTTGCCACGTCCGGCACCATGTCAAAAACGCTGCGTAAATGGCCATAAACCTCTTGGAAGTGGCGATCAGATGCTTCAGGACAGATGCAAAACAATGCTTCCTGCCGAATGTTTGAGGATACTCAATGCGTTTCCTCGCCGACATAGTATTTTCTGCCCGATTTGCTGGGTCGACCGGGGTTTTTCTTCATGATCACCACTCCCCTGACGCCGGACAGGCTGGCGATCGGGTGATCGGGGTAGGCCGGGTTCAGCGCGTGCAGGGCCCAGCCCGTCTCGCGCTTGATCAACTGGCGGAAGATGTATTCTTCGTTGTGGAAGGCGATGACATACGATCCGTCCGTTGCCAGTCCTTCCGGCTCGACGACGATGATCTCGCGTTCCATGAACTCCGGCTCCATGCTGTCGCCCAGCACCATGAGTGCGAACGGTTCGGCGTCGGTGCAGGAGCCGAAAGGGTTGCCATCGGCCTGCGGTTCGGCGGTTACGATCGGGATGTTTATCGGTATGCGTTTGTATTCCATGCAAGAGCTCCACAAATGGGGGGTCAATCCAGCCAGCGCACCAGGTAATAGAGCCTAAAGCCTTCCGATGAGCGTGACGGGCCGATGACGACCGCCGGATGCAAATCCTTCCCGGCCCGTCGCAGCGCTTCGTCTTCGCTGGCGACCGCTTCCACGACGCCCTCCGGAAAGCGCTTGCGTGCCTTGCCCGGGGTGCGGATCAGCGCCGGCACTTCCTTCGAATGGTCGGGGTCGAGATAAAGTTTCATGGCCGCTGATTTGCCTGGCGTTCTCTATCGTCCGTGTCCTGCATGGAGAGAGGGGTTCTCAGTGCCAGCAGTGCCTGGTTGATGGGGCTGGCCAGCGGTTCGATTCTACGCCGCATCAGCGCGCCGACGGTCGTGTTGCGCGCCAGCCAGGGGTCGGCGGTCTTGCCGGTCAGTCCGGACAAGGCCAGCATGGTTTCGATGCCCTGCCGGTAGCCGGGGGCAGCCTGCAACACCTTCAGCAGATCGGCGGGCGTGTCGTGCGTTCCACTGGTCAGCGCGCTGGCCTCGGCAAACGCCGCTTCCAGCGCCTCGCTCCTGACCGGATAACCCATGGTGTAGAAGTAGCGGCTGATGGCATCGAGCAGGGCGTAAACCACCAGCGCTGTGGCGGGACGGGCCAGAACTTCCGAGACAGCCTTCAGCCAGGTTTGCCCGTTTGCGGACAGTAACGACAGAAAGCGTTCCGCATAGACATTGCCGCTTTCGGCCAGCGGCTTCAACAGGGCCGATGCTTCCGGCTCGTCGGCGCGGGCTGGCTGGTCGGCAGGCAAATCACCGGGCAGAAACTCGAGAAAGCCGATGTAGTAATAGGGCGCTCCCCTGGCCAGTCGCCACAGTTTGGCAGCCGTCTGCGGGTCTGCGAGCTTTCCGTACAGCACCAGCCGGATGGTGTGCATGCGGGCGTCCGGGCTCTCCTCGAACGGCAGATGTTCGATCAGAAAGTCGGCCAGCACCTTGCCCATCCTGCCCTGGATGACTGCATCCTTCTCCAGCATCCAGCGCGCGATCTCCATGGTCGGCTGGCACCACCAGACGCGCCGGGCGAGTTCGTCGGTGAGGCTGGCGGCATGAGCGACGGCGACGACGGCTTCTGGTTCGCCGAGCAGGAGCAGCGATGCCAGATTCTTGTCGGAAGTCTGGCCCATCCGGGTCCAGTTTTGCAGATAGACCGGGTAGCCGCGCGGCGAACCGAGCGCATGTCCGCCGAGAAACTCCTTGATACGAGTGATGTACTGGTCGGCCCGGCAATTGGGATGCAACCGGATTTTCGTCTCGCTGCCTTCCCGCAGCGCATACAGCGTCATCGCGCTTTCGTCGAGACGCACCGCCTGTACCGGGTCGGCCATCATCAGCACGTTCAGGCGCAGGCTGTCTTCGGGGGAGAGGTCGCTAGCGGCCATCAGTTCAGTTGAATCCGTTTGCCCCAGGGTACCGGTTTCTTGCCCTTGACCAGCCAGATGGCAGGGTAGGGCGGCGCATGCTCAGGGAATTCCGCATCGGCATCCGTAAAATACACCAGCGCATCGGGCCGCAGGTTTTCCCGTTCCACCCATTCGAACACCGGCGTGAAGTCGGTGCCGCCGCCGCCCGCGAAAGTGCGCGGCAGACGGAATTCTTCCCAGGGTTCGAAGACCCAGGGGCAATCGTCGGCGAGTTTTGCGTCACAGGCCAGCAGCGTGATGCGCACCGGCAACGCGCCCTTGATCGCGTTGATTTCGGAAAGGAATTCGGAAAGCTCGTCTTCGCCGATCGAACCCGAGGTGTCGATCGCCACGACCAGATCGCATTGCGCACTTTTCAGCGAGGGCAGGATCATTTCGCCCTCGCGCCGCGAGGGTCGCATGTAGTTGTAGTCGTTGCGGGCACGCTCGAAGAAATAGTGCGCCAGTAACGTGCGCCAGGGAAGTTTTGGCTCCAGCCAGGCGTCGACCATGCGCGCCATGGCGCCGCCGAGTTTGCCTGCCAGTTGCGCCTGCTGCGCCGCGCTGGCCAGATACTGCTGCCACTTCTGTCCGAGTTCTTCGCGCTCCTGAGCCGTCAGGGGGGCGGGCAGACTGTCCTTGTTGTCATCCTCACCCGCCATCTGGCCGGATTGGCCCTGTTGCGGGTTGGCTTGAGTGCTGCCGCCGTCGCGCTGCTGCGGCTCCTTGTTTTGCGATTGCGATCCGCCAGCCGATTGGCCCTGATGATCTTCCGCTGAATTTTCCTGAGGCGGTTCATTGCTCTGCCCGCCCTGGCTGCCGTCGGCATTGCTGTCGTACAGATGCTGGTCAAGGGTTTCATCATCAGGGTTGTCGTCGAGACAGGGATAGATTTCCTCGGCGCTCATGTTGTCGTACATGCTCAGCACTACGACCCCTGGCGGCGGCTGCAACCCGTCGCTGACGAGGATGGGATTGATGGCGAAGTCGCAGGCGAGATCCCATTTGCGCTGGATGCGGTGGCCGCGCCGGATGAAGTGGGTCAGCGCGCAGTGCAGTGCTTCATGCGCCAGGACAAACTCGATCTGGGCCAGCGACAGACGGCCGATATAGGACGGGTTGTAGTAGAAGCTTTTCATGTCCGTGGCGGTCGTGCGGCACCACGGCCCGGCCTCGATCATCGGCAGGCGCAATACCAGCGCCCCGAGAAAGGGCTTGTCGAGAATCAGCCGGGTGCGGGCCGCCGCCAGCTTGGTGGCGGGGTCGTGGGCGGGGGCGGTCCGGGCGGAACTTGATGACATGGCTGGTCAGGAAGCAGCGAGGCTCTATGGCCCCGCGGCGGAAAGCTATTCGAAGAGGACAATATCGGCCACCTGCTTCGCCCAGTCGGCAAATTGCGGGACCGTAAACAGGGGTTGCCCGATATTGCGGTGGATGTCGGAAACCAGCATGACCCCCATTTCCCTGAGCGGGAAGCGGGCGGCATAGTCGAGGATGTGGCCGAGCATTTTCCTGATGTCGCCGTCGCTTCTGGCGCGGATGGCGCGGGCGACCAGTGCGGCGGCAACGGCGTATTGCAGATCGGTGTCGCGCGGGACATCGGCCTCGCGGCCTTCGACGATGGCGTCGAGATCGGGCATTCGGGACAGGTTGGCGAGGTAAGCGGAAAATTCGATGCCGGCCGCCTGGCCAACGCAGGCCGCCAGCGCTGGGCCGAGGAGGTCGGGCTGATCGCTGAACTTTTGCAGCGCGCGATGGGCGAATTCCCATGAGCGCGGCGTCGGGAAGGCCGTCGGATTGCGCGCCGGGTCGAAGTCGAACAGCAACTCCGGGCGGAAGCGCAGGAAGCCGATCAGCCGGGCATCGATGTTGTTTTCGTAGGCCCAGCGGGACCAGTCGTCGAGGTTGGCTTCGACGTCGAAATGCGAAAACCGGTTGGCCAGCGGCGCCGGCATGGCATAGGTGACGCCCCGGTCGCCCTGCCGGTTGCCGGCGGCGAAAATCGCCCAACCGGGCGGCACCACGTAAGCGCCAAGACGGCGGTCGAGAATCAACTGATAGGCCGCGGCGGAAACCGACGGTGGCGCGGAGGTGATTTCGTCGAGGAACAAAATGCCCTTTTCGCCATGCCGCCCGGCGTCCGGCAGGATCGACGGAATCGCCCAATCCACATGGTCGCCGACGCGAAAGGGGATGCCGCGCAAGTCCGAAGGTTCCATCTGCGAGAGGCGGATATCGATCACCGGCACCTGATGCCTGGCCGCCACTTCGCTCACCATCTGCGACTTGCCGACACCGGGCGGACCCCACATCATGACCGGCGTATGGTGGCCTTCGGCGGCGCTGAGGAATTCGGTCTCAAGAATCGGGATCAACTGGGCGGGACGCATAAGGGAACGGGAAGGCTGATCAAAGTTGACTATGTTACTGTGGATTAGTAGTCGCCGGACATCGAGCTTGCGCTGTTGAACTGTCCGCCCTAATTCGCCAGAATGGTGACGGTCGCTTCGGCGGTCGCCTTGTCGATGGCGAAGAGCAATTCGCAGTACTCACTTTGCGGCTCGACCGGCGTTGGATCGTCCGCACAGCTGCAACCGGTGATGAGGCCGGAAAAGAAAACACCCACCCTGGCACGAATGAAGCCGGATTCTTCGGTGGCACCGATGATCATTGCGTCGAAGCGGTCGTCGAGGGCATGGCTGCTTGCCGTCAGGCCCTGTTGCAAGGGTAGCAGTCCGCCGTCCAGTTGTTCGATTTCCCGCTTCAGCACGGCCATGAATTGCGGCGAGTTCCAAGCATTCAGCGCGGCGGGGAGACGAATCATTCCGGCTCAGTTCGGCTTTCGGGTCGGCTTGGGCATGGCAACGACCTTGCTCGCCGGTGGCTCGTCGGTGTAGTAGGGCTTCTCGTTGTCGGACAGTCCGGCCATCACGGCCAGTTCACGCTCGCGTTCGGCGATCAGCCCGAACAGGTCGCGAATGTCGTCGATGGTGCTTTGCTGAAAGGGATGAGGCGTGCCGTGCGCCGGCATGGCGTCCTTGACGATGTTGCCCAATACCTTGCGCAGCACGCGCAGGATGCGTTGTTCCTTCGACAGGTTGTCATCGTTCAATTGAGTGCTCCGCATAAGTGGAAGGTAATGCGTTCAAGGTACAACAGTAAGGCGCCCGACGCCAGCGTTGCCGCACGATGCTTGAGTTGAATCCTGCCCTGCCAGCGTGGCTAGGCGGATGCGCGGAGGCGCGCCTCGACCTGCAGGCGCGTGATGAGTCCCGGATCTTCCTGCGCCGGATAGAGGCGACAATAGTGCGCGACCCCGGGGGCATCGCCAATCGCAGCCTGCTCCAGTGCGGCGCGCGTCGCGGCGGATAGCGGCAGCATCAGCAAGCGAGCGGCCTGCCGTTCGAGATAGGCGGATATCAGGGATCGGTCACTGGCAAGGTCGAAAGCATCGACGGCCAGCAGGCACTCGGCAAAGGCGGCAGCCGGCAGGGAAGGTGGCTGGCCAAGGGCAGCGGCATCGAGCTGCTCGCCGCTGCCATCGGCCGCGCGCCGAAACCAGTGCGTGCCGGTGCTTGCGCGCCGCACGCGTTCCTCGACTTCGGCGGCCTGGGGATCGTCCGGCAGCGCCCGCCACCGGGGAACGCTCCGGTGCTCGGGCAAGGCATTGGCCGCCGCGAGCAATGCCATCGGTCGGGCATCGGCGCAACACCAGCATTCGTAACTGTCGATCAGTGCCAGGGGCAGGTCGGCCTCGTGCCCGGCGATGGCCGCGATCAAAAGACCGGCGGCGGCCGTGGCGTCGAATTCGGTGGCCGGAAAGTACGGGAATCTGGCCAGACCTTCAGTTCTCGACCAGACGGCATAACGGGCGTAATCGAGCGCGCCTTGCCGATTGAGGCTACCCCAGCCGGCCGGGCGGCGTGCCAGCAGTTGCAGTTCCCAGTTCCTGCCGTCGACGCTGAGGGCGCGGCCGCTGTCGGATTCGATGACCTGCTCGACACCGCGGTATGGATTGAGTCGACGCCGCGCGTAGCGGCGCAAGGAGGCAGTCAGGATGCCGCCTCCAGGCGGGAACGCAATTGCGCAATCAGCAGATCGGCAGATTCCTGCAACTCGGGATCGATGACCTCGTACAGGTACTCGACTTCGTCCAGAAGCGTTTCGATCTCGCTCCGCTCGGTCAGTTGCGTCAGACGTCCGGCAACTTGCTGCATGTAGACATAGGGATTGACGCCAGGCATGGGCAAAAACTCCTTGGTTAGTCCGCATTCGGGATGACACTTTGCAGGTAGTTTGGACTGGCGAAAAAAAATTGGTTCCGCTTCCGTTCAACAGCGCGACGAAAATGACTAGAATCCTTGTTAAAAAGGCAATCGGTTAGTACTGGATCGATACAAAAGATGCTTCCGGCAATACAGCGCATACCTTGCTGTGTGCCCGGCATGAGAGGTGGTGAGGGGACTTGTTCAAGATTTCCGGCTGGTTCGTTCCTTTGGCGCGGCGCATCCTTTATTTCTGGGTGCGTACGACCGTCTTTGTCGAGTCTGCGGCGGCCATTGATCCGGCGCTTCCGGTCTGCTACGTTTTGCACGACCGCCATTTGTCGAACCTGCTCGTCCTTTTCGAGGAGTCGCGTCGGGCCGGATTGCCTCCAGCTGAGGCGCCGTTAACTTTCGACGGCATCAGGGCGGAACGTTCGGTCTTTTTTCTGAACCGGCATCACAACGGCGGGGGCCGGGAAGTTTCTCGCCTGCTGGCGGCTGTGACGAAGGCTGTGGTGGCCGATCCGGGCATCGACATTCAGCTGGTGCCGGTGGTGATTCTCTGGGGACGCAGCCCGGACAAGCAGGAATCCATACTCAAGGCGCTGTTCGCCGAAACCTGGCGCAATCCTGGTGTGTTGCGCCAGGCGCTCGCCGTGCTGCTGCACGGACGACAGACGCTGGTGCGCTTCAATGCGCCGCTCTCGTTGCGGGAACTGGTGCATGGCGGTGCCGTGCCGCTCGGCGAGACGCAGGCGGCGCGCAAGGTGTCGCGCATCCTGCGCGTGCATTTCCGGCGCCAGCGGCAGATGGCGATCGGCCCTGATCTATCGCACCGCAATACGCAGATCGAAATGTTGCTGGCCAGTGCGCCGGTACGCAAGGCGATGGCCGAAGAGTCGGCCAAACTGGGAATTTCCGCCGGCGAAGCCTATGGCAAGGCGAACAAGTTCGCGCTGGAGATCGCGTCCGATTATTCCTACGGCACGACGCGGGCGTTGGAACTGCTCCTGACCTGGCTGCTGGAACATCTCTACGATGGCATCGAGACGCACAATTTTGAGGCGCTGGCGCAGATTGCACCCGGCCAGGGCATTGTCTACATTCCCTGTCACCGCAGCCACGTCGACTACTTGCTGCTCTCGTACCTGATCTACCGCAACGGTTTGACGCCGCCGCACATCGCCGCCGGCGACAACCTCGACATGCCGCTGGTCGGCTCGCTGCTGCGTCGGGGAGGTGCGTTCTTCCTGCGCCGCAGTTTCAAGGGCGAACCGCTGTACGCGGCGGTGTTCCACGAGTATCTGCACCTGATGCTGGCGCGCGGTTTTCCGATCGAGTATTTCATCGAAGGCGGGCGCAGCCGGACCGGCCGCACCCTGACGCCGAAGGCCGGCATTCTTGGCATGACCATCGCCAGTTACGTGCGCAGCCACGGCCGGCCGCTGGTCTTCGTGCCGGTCTATATCGGCTACGAGCGACTGATCGAGGGGCCGACCTATGTACGCGAGCTGGCCGGCCGTCCGAAGCAGCGGGAGTCACTGTGGAACCTGCTGAGCAGCGTCCGCAACATCCGCCGCATCTATGGTCGGGTGCATGTCAATTTTGGTGATCCCCTGCCGCTCTCGGGATTCCTTGACCGCTATCGGCCCGACTGGCGCTCGGCGCGCGACGAGGAGAATGGCGACTGGCTGCGTGGCGCCACCCGCGAGGCGGCGATCGCGCTCGCCACGAGGATCAACGACGCCGCCGTGATCAACCCGGTCAGCCTGGTCGCGCTGGCGCTGCTGGCGACACCGCGCTGCACGGCGGATCTCGTCGGGCTGCGCCGGCTGATCACGCACTTTCAGGCGCTCGATGCCGCGGCACCGTACTCGGCGCAGCGTATCGCCTGCGATCTCGATCCGGCGCAGGTCATCGCCCATGCCGAGCGGCTTGGCATTATCGAACAGATTCCGCACCCATTCGGCAACCTGGTGCGCGTGGTCGATGCGCAGGTGCAACAGCTTCCCTACTTCCGCAACAACGTGCTGCACCTGTTTGCCGTGCCGGCGCTGATCGCCTGTCTGGTCGGCAACAACCGCAGCCTCGATGTGCAACGGCTGACCGACGCGGTTGTCGGCATTTATGGCGTGATGCGTTCGGCGCTGTTCCTGCACTGGTCGGAAGACGAACTGCTGCAAGAGATCCAGCGCACTATCGCCATCTTCGCCGAACGCGGGTTGTTGCGCCGTGCCGAGCGCAGCGGCTGGCTGCTGGCGCCGGAGACCAACAGTCAGGAATTTCCCGAGTTGCACATGATCGGCGAAACGCTGCGGCCCATGCTCGGCCGCCACTTCCTGGCGCTCGCCCTGTTGCAGCAGCGCGGTTCCGGCAAGCTGACGCGCGCCGTGCTGGAAAAGGATTGCCAGTTGCTGGCGCAGCGTCTGGCGCTCCTGCACGGTTTCGGAGAGGCCGAGACCGCCGACCGGTCGGATTTCGCCAATCTCGTTTCCAACCTGCTCGACACCGAACTGCTCGTCGAAGACGAAGAGGGTCTGCTGCGCTTCGACCAGCGTCTGCTGGGGCCGCTCGCCCATGTTGAGCTGGTCTTGCCTGCCGATGCCCGACAATCAATCCGGCGCGTTGCGGAGCAGCCGACTGCGTGAGGCCTGTCGCACCCCAAGGGTGCTTGCTTTATGTCCCCGCACCGGGGACGGTATCCTTTTCGGACGTGGCGCGGTCGACTAGCTATTCAGGTCAAAAACCGGGTGTCCGGCCGGGGTCGTTCATTTGGCCTCGTCAACCATCCGGACGGTCTTTTCCTCAACCTCTTTGGCCACCTGGAGCAGCGTCGCATCCTGGGAGAGCGTCGCCAGCATGGGCTCCGGCTTGATAAGCCCGATCTTGGTCTTGCCGCTCTCGGTAAATACCGAGATACGACACGGCAGCGCCATGTTCAGGCGCATATCGGTGGCCAGAACCTTCGCCGCCTGCACCGGATTGCAGACTTCAAACACCTTGCATTGCTCTTCAAATGCAATGCCCTTGCTGCGCAGCGTGGTTCCCAGGTCGTGGACATGCAATACCCCGAAGCCGTGATTCTTCACCGCTGATTCAAGGTCCGCCGACGCCTGGTCGAATGTCTTTTGGGTTTCAACTATGTAGTACATGGATCACCTCGATTGCTTTGCTTGATACTTTGTCCAAACGGCCCTTCATTATGCACTTGCCTTGTGTTGTGCGAATCACTGGTCAGCCGAGCAACTTGCGCTGGTCGAGGAATTTTTCGAGGATTTCGAGACGGGAAATCGGATCTTCGAGTTCCAGCAGTTTCTGCTTGGCCAGGTTCTGCACCGGCAGGATTTCCGTGATCCGGAAGCCGACCCATTCCGCATCGTCGTAGCGGTGCGGTTCGGGGATGCGGGTCGGGCCCATGTCGCTGGCGATCCGCCGCAGCAGCGGCAGCAGGCGCTGCCGCTCAAGGGGAACCGGCAGCGGGCCGTCGTCGTTGATGATCTCGACCGTGGCCTGCAGCAGGTTGTTCGTGCCGGCTTGTTTTTCGAGAATGCGGAAGCGTTGTTCGCCGCGCACGGTCAACTGCAGGATCCCGAGTTGTTCCATTTCCCAGTCGGTGATGCGCGCCAGCGTGCCGACCGGATGCGGTTCGGCGATGCCGCCCGCTTCCTCGCCGGAAGCAATCAGGCAGATGCCGAAGGCGCTGGCTTCCTTCATGCAGGCGGCAGCCATGTCGAGATAACGCTGCTCGAAGATCCGGAGCGGCAGCACGCCACCGGGGAAAAGCACGGTATTGAGGGGAAACAGCGGGATTTCCATGCGGACCGGCGGCTCGTCGTCCGGCAGGCGGGGAAGGCCGAACCAGCCCATCATGCCCCCCAGCGCTGCATCAGGGTGTGCGGCACGGCAAGCTGGTCGAGAACGCGGGCGACGACGAAGTCGACGATGTCGCCAACCGACTGCGGGTGGTGGTAGAAGCCGGGGCTGGGCGGCAGGATGACCGCCCCGGCCCGTGACAGGCGCAGCATGTTTTCGAGATGAATCGCCGAGAACGGCGTTTCACGTGGAACCAGCACCAGCTTGCGGCCTTCCTTGAGCACCACGTCGGCGGCGCGTTCGATCAGTTTGTCGGCGAGGCCCTGGGCGATGGCGGCCAAGGTGCCCATCGAGCACGGGCAGACGACCATCGCATCCGGCGGGTTGGAACCCGAGGCGACCGGGGCGAACCATTCCTCGCGGCCGAAAACGGCCAGTTTTTCCGGGTCGACCGCGGGATACCGGGCGAGCAGCACGGATTTGGCTTCTCCCGGGCGCGACGGCAATTCGAAATCCAATTCCTGGCGGGCGACAACCTGTGCTGCCTGAGAATACAGAAGCTGTACGTGGCAACCGGCGGCCAGCAGGCATTCGAGCAGGCGCAGGCCGTAGGGCATGCCGGAGGCGCCGGTCAGGGCGAGGCAGATCGTCTTGGTCATTGGCTGGTTTCGGCGGCTGAGGGTTCTGCCAGAAGTTTAGCCGCGATCAGCCCGTTGAGGGTGCCGAAAACCAGCGCGGCGGCAGCGAAGACCGGGGTCAGCAGGAATACGCCGTTGTGCGGGATCAGCCACAGGCGGGCGAGCAGCAACTGACCGCCGATGTGGGCGAAGGCGGCGAGGATGCTGAGGCTGACCGGGCCGAACCAGCGTCCTGGCAGATGCCGGGCGAGGCCAAGCGTGAGCAGGCTGAATGTTGTTCCGGTCAGCGCAAGAAAGAAGCCGGGGGCGAGAAAGTAGCCGAGCAGCAGGCTGCCGGCGAGCACGCGCAATCCGCTGACCCAGACGGCGGTCGCCCAGCCGTAACGGATCAGCACGACCAGCGTGACGATGTTGGCGAGGCCGGGCTTGACGCCGGGCAGCGGGCTGGGAATCGCCGCATCGACCAGCGACAGGGCGACGGCCGCGGTGGCCAGCCAGGCGACGCGGCGGTCTTCGGCGGTGACGGTCAGTTCAGTAACTGAGGCTGTCATAGGCGCGGGTGCGTCCGGCGATCTGCACGCTGACGCGGTTGGGGGCGCAGATGGCGATTTCGCCGGGGCGCGCCAGCCAGCCCTGGCGCACGCAATACTGGCGCGGGCCGGGGTCGGCGACGATCCGGGCGCGGCCCGGTTCGATGGCGACCAATGTCGTGCCGAGCGGCCCGGGGACCGCCAAGTCGCGCCGACTGCCGAGATCGACCTCGGCGAAGACATGCCCGTCCTGGCGGATGATGGCGCGGTCGGCAAAGCCGCCTTGCCAGAGCAGGGGCAGCGTGATGCCGACCAGCGCCGCGCCGCCGGCGATGACCAGCCAGTCACCGGGCCGCAGGAAGGCGTGCCAGCGCATCAGTCGCCGGCCAGTGAGCGGTGGCGGATCAGGACGTGCGCCTTGCTGGCGAATTCGCGACCCAGCCATTCCGCCAGATACACCGAGCGGTGCTGGCCGCCGGTGCAGCCGATGGCCACGGTCAGGTAGTTGCGGTTGTCGCGGATGTAGGCCGGCAGCCAGGTGGCGATGAAGCGGGCGATGTCGTCGCGCATGCGGATGACTTCCGCCTCGCCTTCAAGGAAGTCGACGACCGGCTGTTCCTTGCCGGTCAGCGGCCGCAGGTCGGGATCGTAGTGCGGGTTGGGCAGGCAGCGGGCGTCAAAGACGAGGTCGGCGTCGAGCGGAATGCCGTGCTTGAACCCGAACGATTCGAACATCAGGGTCAGACCCTGCCCTGGCTCGGTCTCGATGAACTGGCGCACCCATTCGCGTAGCGCACTGGCCTTGAGGCCGCTGGTGTCGATGCGATGGCCGAGGGTGGAAATCGGTTCGAGCATCGTGCGCTCGGTACGGATCGCCTCTTCCAGCGACTGGCCGTCGGCGGCCAGCGGGTGGCGGCGGCGCGATTCCGAATAGCGCTTGAGCAGAGTCTCTTCATTCGAAAACAGGAACAGAAAAGTGTGGCGTATCCCATCTTTTGTCAGCAAGTGCAGGCGTTCCGGCAGCAGTTCGATGCCGTGGCCTGAACGGGCGTCAATCGCGACCGCCACCTTGCGGATTTTCTCCTCCTTGAGCATGCGCACAAGAACCGTGAGCATGATTACCGGAAGATTGTCCACGCAGTAATAACCAGCATCCTCGAGGAGGTGCAGGGCGACGGACTTGCCCGAGCCGGAGAGGCCGCTGATGAGAACGAGTTCCATCAGGCGGAGCATAATGAAGGCGGCGCTGGCAAGCAACCCGCGGCATAATAGCCATCAACGAGGAGACGATCATGCCCCCGACCATTCCCCTTCCCGAACTGCCGTTTCTTGCCGAACTGACGACGCTGCGCCGCGACATTCACGCGCATCCGGAACTGGCCTTCAACGAGAATCGCACCGCTGAAGTAGTTGCCCGTGAGCTCGAGCGCTACGGGCTGGAGGTGCATCGCGGCATCGCCCGGACCGGGGTCGTCGGCATTCTGCGCGCCGGAACATCGTCGCGCATGATCGGTCTGCGCGCCGACATGGATGCCTTGCCGCTCGCCGAAATGAACGAGTTTCCGCACCACTCCCGCCACTCCGGAAAGATGCACGCCTGCGGTCATGACGGCCATACCGCGATGCTGCTGGGGGCGGCGCGCCATCTCGCCGCGCATCCGGATTTCTCCGGCGTCGTCGCCTTCATTTTCCAGCCGGCCGAGGAATCCGAGGCCGGCGCGGCAGTGATGATCGAGGACGGACTGTTCGAGCGCTTCCCGGTCGAGGCGGTGTTCGGCCTGCACAACTGGCCGGGCGTTCCGGTCGGCGAGATGGTGGTGATGCCGGGGCCGGTCATGGCCGGCACCTGCGCTTTCGAGATCACCGTGCGCGGCCATGGCTGCCATGCGGCGATGCCGCATCAGGGGGTCGACTCCATCGTCGCCGGGGCGCAACTGGTACAGGCTCTGCAGACCGTGGTCAGCCGCACGCTGCATCCCTGCGATTCGGCCGTGGTCAGCGTCACCCAGTTTCATGGCGGCGAGGCGTGGAACATCATTCCCGAGGAGGTGGTCCTGCGCGGCACCATCCGCAGTTTCAAGCCCGAGGTTCAGGAAGCCGTCGAGCGTGCCGTCGAGCGTCTGTGCAACGGCGTTGCTGCGGCGAACGGGGCGCAGATCGGCGTTCATTTCGACCATCGCTACCCGCCGACGGTCAACAGCGCGGCGGAGGCGGAATTCTGCCGCAGCGTTGCAGCCGAGGTTCTCGGCAGCGAGCGAGTGCTCACCGACATGCTGCCATCGATGGGTGCCGAGGATTTTGCCTACATGCTGCGCGAAAAGCCGGGTTGCTACGTCTGGCTGGGCAACGGCCCGGGTACCGGCGGCTGCACCTTGCACAATCCGCATTACGATTTCAACGATGAAATCCTGGTGCCCGGCATCGCCTATTGGACCAGGCTGGTCCAGCGCGCGCTGCCTGCCTAACCGGCGACCAGAAAGCCGTCCTCGCGACGCAGCGCGTTGACCAGCAGCAGTTCGCGTTCGATGCGGGCCACCAGCTGGTCTTCCGGCAGGCTCAGATAGCGGGTATTGACGTCGATGGCAAAGGGCAGGGCGAGCAGGAAGGCCGGAAAATCGTCGGCCGGCAGGCGGCGCCTTTCCATCATGGCGAACGAGGCCATGACCTTGATGGCGTGCCAGGCCAGTTTGTCGATGTCGGCGGCGAAGCTGTCGACGCGCCGGAAAGCCCGCTCGAAAGCTTCGTCGACCGTAGCGAATGGACTGCCATGGCCGGGAATCACGACATCGATCGGCAGACGGGAGAGCATTTCCAGCGTCGCCCGCGTGCTGGCCAGGCCGTCGGCCTCGCCGAGCAGTTCGGGGAAGATGACGCCGAAACCGTTTTCCCAGAGCGCATCGCCCGAAATCAGGATGCGTTTTTCCGGGTTGTAGTAGGCCAGAGCCTCCATGTCGTGACCGGGAACGGCCAGCGCCTGCCAGTTGAGTCCGCCCATCCCGACTTCATCGCCGGCGCTGATCAGGTTGTCGTGCTGGAAGCGGGCTGCCTGCTGGCCCAGCGGCGAGAGTAGCAGGGCATTTTCGTCCCACTCGGCAATGGTGGCGTGGAGACCGGCCGGGACGATAATTTCGCAGCCGAATCTCGCTTGCAGCGCCGCGTTGCCGCCGATGTGGTCGGAGTGCGAGTGCGTATTTATGAGCCTTTTGAGGCGTCGACCGCGCAAGGCATGGCCGACCAGGTCGACGGTCTGGGCGGCGTGCGTGACATAGCCGCTATCGACCAGCGTGGCGTCTTCGCCCTCGAAAAACAGGATGTTGTTGGCCGACAGCCAGCCGCGCTCAAGGACGAGCAGCGAGTCCGGAAGGCGGACGGTCATTCGGGATTGTCCGGGTCGCTGGTCGGCGGTTCATGGACGGCGCTGACGGTGACGGCTTCGGCAACGACCTCGGGCGAGTCGAACGGTGGCCGCCCGCAGCCCAGGCAGTAACCGGTATCGGGGTCGGCCATGCAGACGCCGACGCAGATGTATTGCTCTTCGTCAGCCATGGCTGTCGCAATCGCAGCGCAACTCGCCCTCCCAGGGGTCATGCTCCAGCCGGCGCCTGGCGACGGCGGCGAGTATGGTCACGCGGCCGGCATCGTCGATCCGCGACCAGGCGCTGATCTCGTCGAGCGTGCGGAAGCAGCCAGCGCACAGACCGCTGCGGTCGTCCATTTTGCAGACATTTATACAGGGGGAGGCGGGCATCAGATGATCATGTAGCGGCGGCTCTGGTCGCGGACGAGATCGACGGCAGCCTGCGCCTCGTCGCGGCGGACGCGGGCCAGTATCGCCATGTAGCTGCGTTTGTCGCGGCCATGAAACTCCGGGAAGTCGAGGGTATGCACGTTGCCGTCGTCCACCGCCTGGTCATTGACGATGCCGAGCCGGTCGATGGTAATGCTGACCGGCGCCAGGCGCAGCGAGGCTTCCGGCTGGCGCAGGTAATCGGCGAGTGCCGCCAGCAACTGGTCGGGCATCAGCGATGCGGCGGTTTCACGCAGCCGTGCATCAAGCTCGGTAAGTTGCCGGGTGTGGGTCTGGTATTCCGGCCCCGGCGACGTGCCGCGCAGTACCGTCAGGTGCCCGCGTGCCAGTGCGGCATCGGCGCGCAATCCCTCGCGCTCGCTACGCAGCGATTCGACGTGTTCGTGAAAGGTCTGCAGCAGGCTTTCCAGCGCCTTGCAACGGAGATTCCGGCGCGTCGTGGCGAGATCGCAACTCGGTTCGACCAGTGTGTGCGACGAAAAATAGACGACCAGTTGCGGCACGTCGTTTTGCAGCGTTTCGCCCTGCTGGGCGATGCCGAGTTGCCTCTTTTCCCGGCGCCGGGCGGCGAACAGCGCATGGAAATAGTCGTCCGCGCAACTATATGGTTCGGCCAGAAAGTCGCGGATCGCCTGGCTGCGCCCGAGCATCTGGTCGATGTCGTCCGCCGTGGCGAACAGCGCGTGCACCAGCGGATCGTTGGCAAAGGACTGGCGGTTGATGTCGATCGGGCCGGGCAGCGCGTCGACCAGGCCCTCGCAATAACCCAGCGCGTGCTCAACGGGCAGCGCCAGTTGGCGTTCGAAGCCGGTTGCCGATTTGAGCAGCGGGTCGACCATTTCGGCAACCCGGTCAAGCGCCTTCCGCACCTGGGGCGTCGGCGCCGGCGCCGGCTTCAGAAAATCGGCAAGGGAGGAAATCAGGCTCAAGGAGTCGTGCTTGCGCAGATTGCCCGGCCAGCCCTGGCGCCGTTCGGGCGATTGATGGCACTGGAAATCCAGTCGCCGATGGCTGCCAGTTTAGCGAGATCGATGCCGGTTTCAATCCCCAGCCCGTGCATCAGGTAAACGACATCCTCGGTCGCCACGTTGCCGGAGGCGCCCTTGGCATAGGGGCAACCACCCAGGCCGGCGACCGAACTGTCGAAAGTCGCGATGCCCATCTGCAGCGACGCGTAGATATTGGCGATCGCCATGCCGTAGGTGTCGTGGTAGTGACCTGCCAGCCTGTCAATTGGCACGACCCTGGCGCAGGCTTCGAGCATGCGCTGGATCGAGGCCGGATTGCCGACGCCGATGGTGTCGCCGAGCGACACTTCGTAGCAACCCATCTCGAACAGGGATTTCGCGACGCCGGCCGCCTGCCCGGGCGCGATGTCTCCCTCGTAAGGACAGCCGACGACGCAGGAAACATAGCCGCGCACCGGGATTTCCAGCGCGCTCGCCGAAGAAAGAATGGGTTCGAAGCGCTTCAGGCTCTCGGCAATCGAGCAATTGATGTTTTTCTTGGAAAAACTCTCGGAAGCGGCGGCGAAAATGGCCACTTCGCTCGCGCCGGCCTGTATGGCCGCGTCGAAGCCCTGCAAATTCGGCGTCAAAACCGGGTAGACCGCTGCAGGATGCCTGGTGATGCCCTGCATCACCGCCGTGTTGTCAGCCATTTGCGGCACCCACTTGGGCGAGACGAATGAAGTGGCCTCGATGGCGCGCACGCCGGCATCGGCCAGGCGGCCGATGAGGTCGATCTTGATCGCGGTCGGCACGATCCCCTTTTCATTCTGCAGCCCGTCGCGCGGGCCGACTTCGACGATCTTTACTTTGGCGGGTAGCATGGGCGGGTGTTTTTTGCCCTAGCGCGCTGGAGCGCAGAATTCCGGCGTGGCGTCCTGGCAGGTTCCCAAACAGTTCACCTGGCCATTCGAATCAACCGCGGCGCCCCCGCCCGGTTGCGACGAGCACTTTACCTGTCCTTCGTCGTCGGCGGCGCAGTAGCCGACACCGCACCTGACGACACCATAGCGATCCCTGATCGCGCCCCCGCCCGCCCTGGCGCAGAACACCGTGCCGTACTGATCCGCCGCGCACTGACCCTCGCCGCACACCACGTTTCCATGCTGGTCCTTGATGCAGTCCCCGGCATTGACCTCGGTGCCGATCAGCGCCGCCAGAATCAACAAGCAACGAACTGCGAGATGTTTCTTCACGTGTTTTCCTTTCATTTCGAACTGCGAAAACCCCGATGTACCGGAAATCGCAGAATCCGCTCCGGGGAATTCTCGGCTGGCTGACCCACATGACTTGTCCTGAATCAGCGCGCCGTTGTTGAAAATACGGCCATAAACCACCCCGCTCGCTTCGCCGGTCCGCACCGGGTCGATGATTTCGAAAAAAGCTCCCTTGAATTCACCAACCTTGGCTTGTTTGCATGGTGAGTCCTTGATGCGGTTTCAGGTTGTTTAATACTGGTTGCCCGAACACATCGTGTCAAGCTTCAACCATCACCCTCGAACTCGACCAGCGCAGCGCCGTCGGCGCCCGCACCGTGAAGTCCTGGCAGCGCCCGGTTACGATGCGGCGGCGATTGCGCGGATGCTGCTGCCGCTGCTGCGCGCGCCCTTCGTTCAAGACCCGGCCTCAACCGCCGTCACCGCACGTTTCAGCGAACTGTTCGAACGAATGACGAATTTCTCGAGTTCGACGATCAGGAAGAATACGGCGCCGCCGGCGAACAGGATCGGCCACACGTGCAGCGGGATGGCCTCGTTGCCGAACACGGCCTGCAGCGGCGGTGCGTAGGTGAACAGCAGTTGCAGCACGACCACCGCGCCGATGCCCATGGGCAGGTACTTGTTGCCCATGTGCCCGGCGATCGACAGCGAGGAATCGAGCAGGAAGCGGCTGTTGAGCAGGTAGAAGATCTGCCCGATGGTGATGGCATTGACCGCGACGGTACGCGCGAGGTTGTCCGAAGCGCCTTGCGCCTTCATCCAGAAGAACGCCCAGAGCGTGAAGGCCACCAGCGCCAATCCGACGAAAATCACGCGCCAGATACCGAAGCCGGTCAGGATCGGGCGATCCACGGCGCGCGGCGGGCGTGTCATGACATCATGCTCGTGCGGCTCGAAGCAGATCACCAGGCCAAGCGCCACGGATGTCACCATATTGACCCAGAGAACCTGCGGCGCGGTGATCGGCAGCGTGAAGCCGAGGAAAATCGCCACGGCGATGACCAGCGCCTGCGCAAAGTTGGTCGGGAAGAGGAAGAGAATGGCTTTCTCAATGTTGTTGTAGACCGTCCGTCCTTCCTTGACGGCGGCGGTGATCGAAGCGAAGTTGTCGTCGGCGAGGATCATCTCCGCCGCCTCCTTGGTCACTTCGGTGCCCTTGATGCCCATGGCCACACCGATGTCGGCCTTCTTCAAGGAAGGCGCGTCATTGACGCCGTCGCCGGTCATCGCGACGATCTGCTTGTTGGCCTGGATGGCCTTCACCAGACGCAGCTTGTGCTCGGGGCTGGCGCGGGCGAAGACATCGACATCGCGCACGGCTTCCCGTAGCGCCGCCTCGTTCATTTCCTCGATTTCGGTGCCGGTGATCGCCGTCCTGCCGTCGCCGATGCCGAGCATCTTGGCAATGGCGGCGGCGGTGATGCGATGGTCGCCGGTAATCATGGTGACGCGGA
>Ga0316625_100000016_pt1 | contig 26064 bp, 25 predicted proteins | sample OWC_Aug_T1_C1_D1_FD_207655 | JGI IMG/M metagenome (GOLD analysis project Ga0316625, IMG submission 207655) | Wetland soil microbial communities from Old Woman Creek delta, Ohio, United States - OWC_Aug_T1_C1_D1_A | ecosystem: Environmental > Terrestrial > Soil > Wetlands | place: USA: Ohio... | reverse complement strand
CGGGCACACGGTGTATCTGGTTTACTCGCAGGCGGCGCAGTTCGTCGCCGCGCAGGAAATGGATATGAACCTTCCTGCCAAAACGTCGGAAGCGCACCGCCAGCTGGTTGAGCGTTTCCGCTGCCGACCGGAACAGTTATTGGTATTTGCCCGCGAGGACTGGAACGCGCCGATCGCGTCCGGGACCGGCGCAGCGGATGCCATGGTGGTCTGCCCATGCACCATGGGCGCGCTGGCGGCGATTGCCAACGGCCTGTCGGATAACCTGATCGAGCGCGCTGCGGACGTCATGCTGAAGGAAGGGCGCAAGCTGATTCTGGTGCCGCGCGAAACGCCATTTTCCGCCATTCACCTGGAAAACATGCTCAAGCTGTCGCGCCTGGGTGTCGTGATCCTTGTGCCGAACCCCGGGTTTTATCATTTGCCCAGGAGCGTCGCCGATGTGGTCGATTTCGTGGTGGCGAAGATACTCGACCAGCTGGGCGTGAAGCACCAGCTGATTGAGAAATGGGGCAGCGTCACGCTGCCCAACGATTAGGAAGATTTTTTCAGGTTATCCAGGCTGCATACCGTCGGGGCAATAGCGGTCAAGGCCAGCATGCCTCCGGCAATTGCCAGATACTGCATGAAAACGATGGGTTCGTTGAATTTAAGCGCAAAAGCGATGAACACCGCATACCCTGCCAGCACATAAGCAGAAATCTTTGTTTTGTAGCCCAGCAGCAAGGCCGTGCCGCCGAGCAGTTGAACCAGAATCATCAACGGGGCGAAGATGCCAGGCAAACCATACTGGCCAAGGTAAATCCGATAATTCTCATAGCCGTTCGGATCGTTCATGATGATCGTCAGCTGAATAACGATGGCGACCAGGAAAATCTGGGCCAGCAACAGGCGCGCTACGACGGGAATAAACTTGTTCATGCGACATTCCTCTGAAATCAAAAGTCGGCACATAATGCACGTGAACGCGCGCCCCTGCAATAGCTGAAAAGGAGACCGAGATGAAAGCGATTGTAATCATAATTGCCTTGCAAGCATTTCTGCTGGCCAGCTGCGACAATGGCAAACCGGAGCCACCGCCACCCAAGCTGTTCGAAAGCCAGCGCAACACCATGGAAAAGGCCAAAGCGGTGGAAGGCACTTTACAGCAACAGGCCGACCAACAGCTTCAGGAAGTCGACAAACAAAGCCAGTGACCTTTTCCGTCAATGCCGTTGATTGGCAGGGTGCCAGCGCGGCACTCAAGGAAATCCGCCGCCGCGTGTTCATCGATGAACAGGCCGTTCCTGAATCATTGGAATGGGATGGGCTGGATGAAGATGCAATACATGTGCTGGCGGGAGACAGTAAAGGCCATCCCATAGGTTGCGGACGCCTGCTACCCGAAGGCAAGATCGGGCGCATGGCAGTGCTACCGGAATGGCGCGGCAAGGGTGTCGGCCGCGCCATACTGCAAACGCTGCTGGAGATTGCGCGCGGACAAGATATGGACGAAGTCCGCCTTTCCGCCCAAGTGAAGGCCATTCCATTTTATGAGAAAGCCGGATTCACGGTCTGCAGCGAAGTTTATTTGGACGCCGGTATTCCGCATCGGGACATGGTATTGAGCATGGCCCTGAGTTTATAGGGGGTTGGGAAATCTACCTTCTCCATTCGACTAGAAGTCGACGATTAGCCAAGTGTTCGAGCCATGCCCGGCTCGCCAGTTCGGGCCCGCACTGAAGTGTTGGAATGACTCTTTCTAGTCTTAACCCACTATTCAGCGCAAAACTGAAGCCCTGAGCCGTCTCCTGCAATCGATTCAGGGCTAAGCAGTTGATTTGCCGGAAGACTCCCGATTCTATAAAATACGCGGCTTCCGCAACCCCTCCGAAGGAATCTCAACCATGTCCAATAAGATCATTTTCAAGGCTGGCGAAGCCACCATTTTCAGCGAAGGCAAGGATGTCACCGCCGCCATGCCGGAAATCCTGATCGGTGCCGTCGATGGCCCGGTCGGCACCGCGTTCGCCAACATGATGGCGCAGAGCAAGGGCCACACCGCCATGTTCGCCGTGCGCGACATCAACCAGCTGGTGCGCCCGGCTACCATGATGGTGCCGAAAGTAACACTGAAGGACTCCACCAACATCGAACTGTTCGGTGGCGTAGTGCAGGCTGCCACGGCCGACGCCGTACTGGATTGCGTGATCGAAGGCATCATCCCACGCGACCAGGCCAATGACCTGTGCATCATCAGCCTGGTATGGATCGACCCGGGCTGCGCCGCTCTGGCGAAGGAAGGCACGCTGGACAAGGCCGACATGTACAAGAACAACTACGACGCTACCAAGCTGGCGATCAAGCGTGCGCTCAACGACGAGCCTTCTATCGAGGAACTGATCAAGAATCGCCACACCATCAAGCACTGCATGTGGGAAGACAGCTGGGATCAGAAGTAATCCCCCCATCATTTAGAGCAGGAAGTAAAAAGGGCAGCCACGGCTGCCCTTTTTGTTGAACGGGACTGCTCAATAATCGGCGCTACGACCGGTGGAATATCCCACCGGCAAGTCGCTTTGATACTGGCCACATTCTTTGCAGTAATGATCATTCATGGTCGGGCAAAGGATTATCCGGTCACTGCTGCAAAATAGGCACATAATTACCGAACCACCCGCAGATTTGAGCTTTTCCTCATGGTGTGCGGTGGCCACCTTGGCACTACCTAAACCGTATTTATTATCCATGGCAATCTCCATAGCGAAATCAATACAGACCAAAATTCTGTCACTGCATAGAGCCTATCTGCCGAATCAGCATACATGAAACAGGACAGCATTAAAATACCCAGAATTAATGGATAGTTCGACCTGAATCCGCTACGGCACCACCATCAACTGACAGGGTTATTTCAGAGTGTTCAGGAGTTTTCTCACAGGTGTTGGGATCGCTGCACCGAGTGCTTCTGACCTGTCCAGCCAGACCACACCGGGTCCCCGAGCTTCGGGCCGGCGCCTGACAATCCGCAGCAACTGGGGGGTGATATGCAGACGAAAGTGGGTGAAGGTATGCGCGAAGACCGGCAGCGCTGGCAGCAACTCGGTTTCCAGTCCGAAACGATGCCTTGCAGACGCTTGAGCATCCTCACCCTCGGCCACCTCCGGCAGACTCCACAACCCGCCCCAGATGCCAGTGGGCGGACGTTTTTCCAGCAGAATTTCATTGCCGTCCAACAACAACAGCATGGTAGTTTCGCGCTGCGGCAATGCCTTGCGCGGCTTGGGCGTGGGTAGTTCACCGGCAAGGCCTTTCCGACAGGCGACACATTCTGAATGCAACGGACAAGCGCTGCAGGCGGGATTGCTGCGAGTGCACAATGTTGCACCCAAATCCATCAAACCCTGGGTATAGGCTTCAATAGCGGTTTCAGGCAACAGATCTCCGGCCAGCGACCAAAGTTGTTTCTCCACCGCAGGCTGCCCCGGCCAACCCGCGACCGCGAAAAATCGAGTGAGCACTCGCTTCACGTTTCCATCAAGAATGGCTTGGCGCTGGCCAAAACTGAAAACGGCGATCGCGGCAGCCGTCGAGCGGCCGATGCCGGGTAATGCCTGGATTGCATCGAGTTGCCGTGGAAAAACGCCGCCGTGCTGCTCCATAACAACTTGTGCCGCCGCGTGCAGGTTGCGCGCCCGCGAGTAGTAGCCCAAGCCGCTCCAATGCCGCAGCACCTCGTCCTCCTCTGCGCCGGCGAGACTCGGAATATCCGGAAAGCACGCCATGAAGCGCAGGTAATAGGGGATTACGGCTGCCACCTGGGTTTGCTGCAGCATGATCTCCGACACCCAGATGGCATAAGGATCGCGCATGCTTTGCCAGGGCAGATCGTGACGGCCATGCAGGCGCTGCCAGGCAATCACATACTGCGAGAAACTTGAAGGCATCAACGGCGTGAAATGACGATCAAGCCGGCCAGAATCATCGCCGCCCCGATGACGATGCGTAACGTCAGGACTTCTTTCAGGAACAGCCAGGCCAGAAAAACGGCCACCACCACACTGCCCTTGTCGATCAGGGCGACGGTCGCGATATCGCCCTCTTTCAGCGCCTTGTAGAAATAGACCCAGGACACTGCGGTAGTAAAGGCGGAAATCCCCAGCCAGAGCAGGTTTTCCCCACGGATGCTGCCGACCTCGGCCATGGGGACGGCAAATGCCACAAAGGTCATGACGAAGCAGAACACGAACAGGGTGCGGACGGCGATTCCCATCTCAGCGGAAATGCCGATCAGCCCGTGCTTGGCGACGACGGTCGTCACCCCAGCGAACAGCATCGCGATAAATGCATGTAAGAGCCAGGGCTTCATGGAAGGATTAAAGGCCGAGCAGTTTGTTCAGCTTTTTCTTCGCCTTTTCTTCCGGCGTCGGCTTGGGTTGTTCCTGTGGTGCCGCTGCAGGCGCAGTCTGGGGCTGCTGGGAAGTATCGGTGGATTGGGCGGCGGGGTCCGTGCCGCCGACGAGTCCTTTCAGCGCATCCTCCGGGTTGCCGCCTATCAACTGCTGCAACGGTTCGGCCTTGGTACCACCGAGCAGATTTTTTTGCGCCAGCGCTGCGGCGGCGGCCGTGTAATCGAGCGCATACTTGGGCGAGGAGAACGTGCCGGTCAGCTTGACCGGGATGGTCACGCCATTGAGCGCCTCGGCCTCCTTGCCGCCTTGTCCCTTGGAGGTGGATACCACCGTCGGCTTGGCGAGGTAATTGATGGTCTCGTTGCCGATGTCGATGTCGCCGCTGCCAGCAACACGAAACAATGGAGCTTTCATAGACAGGTCATCGTTATGAGCAACGCCGTTCTTGATATTGAACGTAGCTTTCATTTCGCTGAAATCGGTGCGCTTTTTCTGGTCGGCACCGATGCTGGCTTGCGATTTCAGTATATTGAGCTTGCTCTTGACATCGCGAATAGTGCCGGCGATGTCGATGCCCTTGACTGCCCCATCTGCAAGATTAACCGCCGCGACACCGTTAAGCGCCTTTTTCAGCGCGCCGACCGTGGCGCCCTGGGTCTTCACATCGACGGATAGCGTCCCCTTGCCTTCCAGCATGTCGTTGTTGATGGCGTCCACCAGCAGCGGGCCGATCTGGATGCCTTTCATGTCCTGCTTCAGCGCGATGGCAGGTGTAGTGCGCGCATCGACATTGAGCGAACCCGCCATATTGCCCTGGTAGAGATCGGCAGAAAACGGGGCAAGCGCCACTTGGCCGTCGTTGGCCTTGAGGTTGAGCCTGACGTTGGTCGTTTTGATGTTGGCGATCTTGAGCCAGCCGAGTTTTGCCTCGCCACTGGCATTCAGCGTCTTCAATGCCGAAAGATCGATGGGCGTATCGCCGCCGCTCTTGGCCGCCGGCTGGTCTGACTTGGTCACGTAGCGGTCGGCGTCCAGTCTGTCCACGTCCACGTTGAAGCTGAAGATCGGCTTCTCGAACCGGGTAATGCCAAGACTGGCCCGGATTTGACTGTCATCCACCTTGGCGGAAAAAGGGTCGGCACTGAGTTTCTGGCCGTCGGCCTTGAGATCGATGCGGATGTTGGAGCTCTGCACCTTGCCGTACTTCAGACTGCCAATGCGCAGGCTGCCCTCCGCATTCAGCGCCTTGAGCACGGAGAGGTCGAGCGGCTTGGCCGGGCCGGCTTGCGCAGCCTTGCGATCGCTGAGCGGCACGTAGCGGTCGGCGTCGATGCGGTCGATATCGAGGTCGAACACATACAGCGGCTTGTCGAAATGCCGGATGCCGACACTGCCCTTGATCTGGCTGTCGTCGAACCTGGCGGACAGCGGATTGACGGTAATCGCCTGGCCGTCGGCCTTGACTGTCATGACAAGATTGGCGATGCGGTATTTGTCGTAGCTGATGCTGCCGACATTGAGACGGCCTTCAGCCAGCACGTTTTTCAGCGCGGGCAGGTCGGCTGGCTTGGCCGGGGCATCCGTTTTCGGTTTTTCCTGCTTGCCCAGAATCTTGTTCAGGTCCAGCTGGTCGGCCGTCAAGTCGAATTTTACGTTGGGCTTGGCGAAGCCGGCCACGGCGACATTGCCACTGAGCTTGCTGCCGTCGAGGTTGGCATCCAGCCCTACCTTGGCCTGCTCCTGCTTGACGTCGGCGTGGGCATTGACGTTGAAGCTCGCCTTCATCGCGCCGTTGGGCAGCGCCGGATCCTTGATATCCACATTGCCGGCCAGTTTTGGCAAATCGAATACCAGACTTTCCAGGTTGCCGGAAAAGGGCGATGAGAATTTCCCGGCAATGCTGCGCGCGCCCTGCTTGCCGGAGATCTCGCCTGAAATGCCGGAACTCTGGAACGCCTTGGGCGAGCCCTTGAGGTTGGCGATGACGAGTTTGGCGCTGAGCGTATCCTTGCCCTGCCTCTGCGTCAGGCTCAGGCGCGCTTCCTTGCCGCTCACTTCAGTCTTTTGTGCCGTCAGGCTGGGTGCATCCAGTTCTAATTCAGTGACCTTGCCATCCAGGTTGGCCTTGGCGGCCAGCTTGAGACCATCTACCGTAAATTCCATTTGCTCCGGCTTGGCATCAAGGTCGCCGGAGAGCTTGAAGTCGAGATCCTTGATCGAGGTCACACTACCCTGCACAGCCAGCGCCATTCCCTTGGCACCGTACTGCTTTTTCTCGGTGTCGGCCAGCAGCGTGCCCTTGAATTGCACCTCGGCATTGATTGCCGGTTTGTCGCCCTTTACGTGGAATTGTGCGTCGAGATCGATGGGCTGATTTTTCGCCACGTGGCCGGTCTTGATGTTAGCCTGGTCGATGGTGAAATGCCGGCCGCCCATTTCGTCGCTGAGTGACAGCGCGGCACTGGTGACCCGGATGCCATCGATGTCGAACTTGATTTCTTCCGACTCTTCCTTGCTCAACAGGTCATCGAAATTGGTACTGCCATCCTTGAAGCGCACGATGTTGGCCTTCACCCCATCGATGTAGACGGTGTCGATTACCAGCTCCTTATTCAGCAGCGGCATCACGGAAACGAATACCCTGGCGCTGTCCATGGAAGCGAATTCCTTGTCGCCGTTGTGCTCGGACAGGGAAACCTTGCCCAGATCAGCACCCAGTTTCGGCCAGAACGCCAGCTTGATGTCGCCCTCGATATTCAGCGTGCGCTGTTTCTTTTCCTTGACCATTTTGACGATCAGCGGCTTGTAGTCGTTGGGATCGAACGTGGCGGCAATGATAGCGATAGCGGCCAGCAACAGGGCAACAAGGCTGCCGACGCCAATCAGGGAGTATTTCAGGAATTTATTCATATCCAAGTCCACCGAATCTCAAGGGATAGCGAAAAGTTTAACATTTAAGGGCGCCTCTAAAAATTCAAGTTTCTAAGCCATACAAGGCGCGAACGAAAAATTGCGACGCGGCATATATCTGATATGTAAGGAGTAATTTTTTTCGATCAACGCAGTATGGCAACGAAAATTGGATTTTTAGAGGCGCCCTTCAGTTAGTTGCCGTTGAAGAAAGTTAGTGCCTCCTGGCCAAAAAACCACAGCACCAGAAAATATGCCACGAAATAAAGCACCGTGACGATCAGCCAGAACAATGCGACGAACACCATCAGGCCATCATTTTCCAGCTCGCCGATACAGTAAAACAGGATCGCCAGCCCCGGCAGGGCATTGTTTCCCGGCAGCGGAATCGGGAACGGGATCGCCATCAGCAAGCCGCCCGCAAGCAGGATCGACCCGCTCACCTGCTGCCCCAGGCGCCCATTGACCAGATGTGCGAGCCGCGGACGGGTAAACTTGCGGCAAAAGCCGATGACATTGAGGCTCACTTTGATCATGATGCGCCAGGTTTTCTCGTGCAAGGCCACTGCGCGCATGCGTTGAGGCAGCACCGGCGACTCGTGGCCGCGCAGCAACTGCCAGCCCAGCACGGCAAAGGTGAGTCCGCCCGCCACTGTCAGCGGCCCCAGCGGGATGGGCTGGAGGAATGGCAGCACGAGGATGATGGCGACGAAGGCATAGGCCGCTTCGTCCAGGGCGTCAACCGCTTCTCCCAATGTCAGCGGACGCGCCTTGGCCTGTTCGGCAAAGCCGCGCAGGGTTTCTATCAGGGGGTGGGATTCGGACACGTTTACGGCCAGAAATACCAAAGCACCAGCGCGCCGAACACAATGCGGTACCAGGCAAACGCGCGAAAATCATGGTGCGCCACGAAACGCAGCAGCCCGCGTACCACCAGCAGCGCACTGAAAAACGCCGTCACAAATCCGGCCGCAAACACGGAGAAATCGTCCGCGTGCAAATCGTCCCAGCTTGTAAGCACATCGAAGCCGGTCGCCGCGAACATGATGGGAATGGCGAGAAAAAAGGAGAATTCCGTCGCCGCCCGGCGCGACAACCGGAACATCACGCCGCCCAGAATGGTCGCCCCGGCGCGCGAAACTCCGGGGATCAGGGAAAGACACTGCGCACAGCCAACCTTGAGCGCATGCTTCCAGTCCATGTCGTCCACCGTTGCCGTATCCGGCGGCGGCGCGTACTTCTCGATCAGCAGAATGGCAAAGCCGCCCACGATCAGCGCCCAGGCGACGGTAATGGGTGAAAACAGGTAGATCTTGATCACATCGTGGAAAGCAAAACCCAGCAGCGCCGCCGGCAGAAACGCCAGCGCTAGGTTGACGATCAGCCGGCGCGAGGCCGGTTCAGCGACGTTGCCTAAGGTATAAGCAATCTTCACGCGATACTCCCAGCACACCGCCAGGATGGCCCCGAGCTGGATGACGATCTCGAACACCTTGCCGCGCGCATCGTTGAAATTCAGCAGATCACCGACGATGATGAGGTGGCCGGTGCTGGAAACGGGCAGGAATTCGGTAGCGCCTTCGACGATACCGAGCAGGAAGGCCTTGAGCAGAAGAATGATATCCATAAGAAGACTGATTATACCTGCATGGTGAAGGTAACTTGGCTAGTTGAGTGGTCTGGTTTCATGTTCCAGCGCGCTCAGCCAGAGCAGCGCATGCGCTTGGGAATCACCACACATTTCGATAGACGGCTGCAGTCCACCACAGAAAGCCGGACGTTCCGGCTGGCCAAACACGGCGCAGCGGTTGTCCTCGGTGAGTTGGTTACAGCGTACTCCTGCCGGCTTGCCCTGCGGCATTCCGGGGAGGGGCGACGTGATAGAAGGTGCGATGCAGCAGGCGCCGCAGCCTTCGCGGCAAACGACAGCTTCCATTTCAACTTGCATTCACGCGAAGACAAGGCGGAGGCGCGCTGACAGTACGAGTAGTACAGCAAGCAACGACAACGCAGTATTCACGTGAATGCAATTGAAATCAGGCCTTTTGGTAGACCTCGGCGCCCTTCTTGACGAATTCCACCGCTTTTTCTTCCATCCCCTTCTTCAGCGCTTCCTCGTCGGACACTCCCTGAATGGCGGCGTATTCCCGCACGTCCTGGGTAATCTTCATCGAGCAGAAGTGCGGGCCACACATGGAGCAGAAGTGGGCAAGTTTGGCGCCTTCCTGCGGCAGGGTTTCGTCGTGGAATTCCTTGGCCTTGTCGGGATCGAGGCCAAGGTTAAACTGGTCGTCCCAGCGGAACTCGAACCGGGCTTTTGACAGAGCGTTGTCGCGAATCTGAGCACCGGGGTGGCCTTTGGCCAAATCGGCAGCGTGGGCGGCGATCTTGTAGGTGACGATGCCGACGCGCACATCTTCCTTCTCCGGCAGGCCGAGGTGTTCCTTCGGCGTGACGTAGCAAAGCATGGCGCAGCCGTACCAGCCGATCATGGCGGCGCCGATGCCGGAGGTGATGTGGTCATAGCCGGGGGCGATGTCGGTGGTCAGCGGGCCGAGGGTGTAGAACGGCGCCTCGTCGCAGTGCTTCAACTGCAAGTCCATGTTTTCCTTGATCAGGTGCATGGGCACGTGGCCGGGGCCTTCAATCATGCATTGCACGTCGTGCTTCCAGGCGATCTTGGTCAGTTCGCCCAAAGTTATCAGCTCTGCGAACTGCGCTTCGTCGTTGGCGTCGTAGATCGAACCCGGGCGCAGGCCGTCGCCCAGGCTGAAGCTGACGTCGTACGCCTTCATGATCTCGCAGATATCCTCGAAATGCGTGTAGAGGAAACTTTCCTTGTGATGCGACAGGCACCACTTGGCCATGATGCTGCCGCCGCGCGAGACGATACCGGTCATGCGCTTGGCGGTCATCGGGATATGCGCCAGACGCACGCCGGCGTGGATGGTGAAGTAGTCCACGCCCTGTTCGGCCTGTTCGATCAGGGTATCGCGGAAGATTTCCCAGGTCAGGTCTTCAGCCTTGCCGTCCACTTTCTCCAGCGCCTGATAAATAGGCACGGTGCCGATGGGTACCGGGCTGTTGCGGATGATCCACTCGCGCGTCTCGTGGATGTTTTTGCCGGTGGAAAGATCCATCACCGTGTCGCCACCCCAGCGGATCGACCACACCATCTTCTCGACTTCTTCACTGATGGAAGAAGCCAATGCGGAGTTGCCGATGTTGGAATTGATCTTCACCAGGAAATTGCGGCCGATGATCATCGGCTCCAGTTCCGGGTGGTTGATATTGCACGGGATGATGGCGCGGCCGCGTGCCACTTCGTCGCGCACGAACTCGGGAGTGATCAGCTTCGGGATGGATGCGCCGAAATCCTGCCCGGCATGTTGGGTTTGCAGCATTTCGGAAAGTCCCGCACGGCGCTGGTTCTCGCGAATGGCGATGTATTCCATTTCCGGCGTGATGATGCCCTGGCGTGCGTAATGCATCTGCGAAACGTTTTTGCCGGCCTTGGCGCGACGCGGCGTGCGAGTCAGGTTGAAACGCAGTTCTGCCAGTGCCGGGTCGGTCTTGCGTTGATTGCCGTAGTTGGAGGTCAGGCCGTTCAGCACTTCGGTATCGTTGCGCTCTTCGATCCACTTGGCCCGCATGGCGGGCAGGCCGTCACGAATGTCAATGCTGGCGTTCGGGTCAGTGTAAGGGCCGGAGGTATCGTACACCACCACCGGCGGGTTCTTCTCGGCGCCGAAAGCGGAAGGCGTATCGGACAGGCTGATTTCGCGGAATGGCACGCGGATGTCCGGGCGGCTGCCGGTAACATAAGTCTTGCGTGACTTGGGGAAAGCCTTGGTGGCCGATTCGTCAAGCTCGGCGGTAGCGTTCAGGAATTTTAGATTGGCGTTCATGTGGTGCTCCTCGGGAAAAACGTAGGAGGAGCAATTAAATCGCTTCCCTACGCCGGTATCATCCGGATCAGGTTCGAAGGGTATTTCTCACTGCATACATGCCCTTGACAGCACTGCACACAGACCCCCAGCAGACCGCTCAAGTTATATGAAAGGGCGGCTTATTGCAAGTCCGCCCGCTCCATGTCTTTATCCGCCCGATCAGGATCAGCGTTTCTTTTCTGCTTTTTTCAGCCCTTCGGCGATGTCAGCCCGGCGGCCTTCATCCGCATCTTCACGGCCGGGGCGGGGTGGTGCATTCAACGCCTTGTTGAAGTATTCAATGGCCTTATCGGCATCGCCTTCTTCCAGCAGAAAATCCGCGTAGAAATAGTTGGGATCTATCCCCGTCGGATTAATCTGTAGCGACTTCTCCAGATGCTCACGTGCTTTCTTGTGGTTTCCAAAGCCTATCGGCCATCCCGGCACCTTGTAATACAGCGAGCCCAGCGAGGTATTGGCCGAACCCTGCAAAGCCTGCGGATTGATCTTGAGCGAAGCCAGTAGCAGATCACGCGCCTGCTCGGCAAATTTCAGCGCGCCCAGCCCACCCTTCGCCTTCGCATATCCGCTCAAGACAATGGCTTCCCAGATCATGGCCTCGGCCTTGTCCGGGCTGCTTGCCGTAATCTGATGCGCCTTTTCGGTAAGCGCCTTGAAAGCTGCTTCCTGCTGATCCTTGGCCGCATGGTAATTGGCCTTGGCCCAGTCATGCTGCAACTGCACGATGGCGGGATCCAGGGCGTCATCCGCAAAAGCGGTAGTGACGGCGAACAGAAAAGCCGCAAGCAGGAATATCCATTTCTTCATTTGAGTCACTCCTTAGTTCAATGGTTTATTGGGAATGCCGCGATCCGCATAAGGGTGAGCCACGCGGGTTTTTTCTTTCAGGCCGTTATCCACCAGCCGCGGCAAAATACCGTTCAAACGGGCGAAGAATGATTCCGGCCAACCGATGAAATGTTCTTTTTTCTCAGCCTCGATGGCGCGCACGATGGATTGCGCCACCAGCACCGGATCATCCATGGCAATGCGATTGGCCTCCATCATGCGTACTGCCGGGCCATCGTTGAGCGGCGTTCTGGTGGCACGCGGCGCGATGTAAGTGACGCCGATGCCGCTATCCGCCAGTTCGCGCCGCAGCGCCTCCGAGAATCCGCGCAATGCAAATTTGCTGGCACTGTAAACCGCATGGTGTGGGAATCCGATGGAGCCGAAAGCGGAGCCGATATTGACGATGTGTCCGCTTCCGCGTGTGAGGAATCGCGGCAGGATTGCACGCGCCAGCTGCATGGGAACAACTGCGTTGACATGCATGACCTGCGCGATGCGTGCCGGATCCTGCTGCTGGAATAGCGTGAAGTCGATCAGTCCCGCGTTATTGATGAGCATATCCAGGCCGCCAAGTGCTTGCGCGGCGGAATTCACCACATCAACAGGCGCTCTGGGATCCTGCAGGTCGGCAACGACGCTCACCGCTTCGCCGCGGTTGGCAGCGATTTCCTTGCAGACCTCCTCCACGCGCTGCGCATTGCGATCTACCAGAGCCAATCGGGCGCCCTTTTTTGCCAGAGCCAGCGCCAACGGATAGCCTATCCCCCCGCCGGCGCCGGTAATCAGAATACGTTTACCTTTTAATATCATGCTGCGACTTTCTCAAAGGTAGTCATAAAAAATCGATGCTCCAGTTCGCGGAAAATGTCGCCATACAACTTGTAGAACATCTTAGCGGAGTGAACCAGCATCGCGCGATCAGTGGGGTCATCAATCTGGTTGACCAGTTTGGCGTAGAAGTTGGTATGCCCCACGTCCAGAGCGCCATGCGACGTCAGGTAGGTAAACGCCTCGTTACCCAGTTTCAGGCTGGTTTTCAGGGCATCCCCTGCACGTGTCGCGACCTCGACGCTGGTGCCTTCCAGCACCAGCACCATGCCGAAAAATCCGATGGGATTGACGCGCGCGATCATGTCGTAAGCATAAGCCACCATAATTTCCGCAGCAGTTCCAGGACGTCCGTGCCGTACCGCCTCTGCATCTCCGCCACAGGCCTTGATGTCATTGAGAATCCACTCCTGATGTCCGACTTCCTCTTCGATATATTCGGCCACGGCCTCGCGCAGCCATTCATAGTGCGCTGGCAGGCGGGAACCGCATGCCATCAGGAGAGGCGTCGTGTGCCTGACGTGGTGATAGGCTTCGGTAAGAAAGGCAATATAGGTTTCTTTACTGACCTGGCCGGCTGCACCGGCGCAGATCAGCGGCAGATTCAACAGCTCGCCGCGCTCCTGCTCGGTTGCCTGTAGCAGTTCATCATAAAACGGCATCGTTGGTTTCCTCATACAAACTGTCTATCTGAAATTGATAAAGCGCCCGGATGGCATCGCGCCGCAGACGTCCGTTGGGCGTCATTTGTCCGTTCTGTGGGGTAAAAGGCGCGTTTGCCCGAATCCACCGCCGCACCCGAGCATAGTCAGGCAACTGAGTATTGGCATCGGCGATGGCCTGCTCGATTTCATCGGCAACAGCCGGCAGGTTGCCGCGTGGCACGATGACCGCCACATTCCACGGGCGCGCCTCGCCGAAGACGGCGGCCTGAGCGATGGTCGGATACAGCGTCAACTCCCGCTCCACCCATTCCGGCGAGACGTTTCTGCCGAACGAGGTAATGAAAAGGTTCTTCTTGCGGCCGGTAATGTGCAGGAAGCCCTGCTCATCAAGATAACCACGATCGCCAGTGGGCCAGTAACCATCGGCAAGTGGGCATTCGGTGTTGCCGGTATAACCGAGCAGGGTAGCGCCGCCGACCAGTATTTCGCCATCCTCGGCAAAAGCCAGACGGACGTGCGGCAGCGGATGCCCCGCGCTACCGATGCAGGCTCTCGATTTCATGTTGAGAGAAACCACCGAGGCGCATTCGGAAAGACCGTAGCCCTCATAAGCAGGAATACCTAGCGCAAGCGCGCGCTGCAGCAATCGTTCCGCCACCGGCGCACCACCCACGGCGACAAACCGCAACCTGGCCGGAACGGGATGTCCAGCCTCAACCGCCGTCACCAGCCCTTGCAGCATTTCCGGCGTCAGGATGGTGGTGCTGGCAGAATTCGCGGCCAGGACGTTCGTCATTTTGCGCACGTCAAGGCCGCTGGCGCCCTTGAGACCAATCGCCTCAAAAGGGAGCAAAGTCGTCGAGGCACCCGCCAGCAGGGGAACATAAAGCCCGGCGATATTTTCCAGCAATGTGGAAAGCGGCAGCAGACTCACATGGCGATCTGCGGGACTTGCCTCAGTCGCTTCTAGCAGGGAAAACGCCACCTGCTCAATCGCATCCATATCCAGGCAGACACCCTTGGGATTGCCGGTTGTGCCCGAGGTGTAAGTCACCTTGACCGTGCCTGCGGGCAGCTTCGCGGCGGCAATGCCGGCAAAGCGGAATTCCGTCACGGCCTGCCCGTGAATCTGGCATTCGTTTCTGGAAACGATGCTGATGCCAGCATCCAAAAGCAGTTTGTCAAAAAATTCGGGTTGGTCGGTATGGATGCAATCGATCCCGGCATCGCGGATAGCATGCAGAATTTGCCCGATGGAAAAGAAAGCAGGTAGCGGGACGACGGGAACTCCGGCCTGCATCGCCGCCAGATCGACAACTACCCAGGCGGGGCCGTTGTCCATGGCAAGCCCGATCACTCTCGGCGACGAATCGCGCAGATGGCCAGCAGCATGCTCCACCGCAGCCGACAGACCGGCATAAGTTACGGCACACTCTGCGCCGGATAGAGCAATTGATTCCGGATCGCGTGACGCGTGAAGGGCGATGGCCGCAAGAACCGGGCAGGGATGGTTGCCTGAAATCAAGCTATCATGGCCCCCTGCGCTTTCGCTGGCGGTTCAATCCTTTTAAGCGCCAACACCTGCGGGCTCTTGTCGTAATAGCTACCCCAGTCTGGCCGTTCCGCGGCCTCAATTTTACTGATATCTGCGCTGGCCAGGATCACCAGTGGCATATTCAATTTGAGCATCGAATTGCGCAACGCAGGAATCGCGGTGAATACCGCCCACTGCGTGTTTGTGCCATGCAGATAGGCGCTGACGCTGGCCAGCAACTGCCGCACCGCGCCAGGTTCAGCTACGGCCAGATTGCCAATTTCGACAATATCGCCGCGAGCGACTTCATTGCCGGTCCGGCAAGAGATGACAGTCTCTACGGGCGCATCCAGATAGGATTCCAGAAACAGTGAGCCGTCTCCGGCGTTGCGCAAACCGCATACAGCCAGCAAATTGCCAGAGCTGTCTCGCAAATTCATCAGCTGCGGCATGAACCGCTTGATGTTCGCCCCATAGGAGCGATGAAAGACATCCCGGATGAACTGCTCCAACTCCTGACGATCAGGAGCATCCGGACCGGAAAACCGGGTCGTGACATGAGTATTCCCATGAATATGGATTTCCGCATCTCGCCGCGCCATCTCCGGGACGGTCCCGGAATCCATGCCGGGAAGTTGGGGTGTTAGCTGGTTTGCACAAAGCATTAAAGACTCCTGAAAAATTCTTTTCCATTTTATTACGCATGGAAAATGCCGCGTGCAAGAACATCATAAAAGAAAGTTTTTGCATGCCAGAACGCTTAGGTGTCAATTTGACATATTCGTTCATCTTTAAATTGGGGTCTTAGGAAGCAAAGCATACTTTGCCTCCAGTTTCTGCTGGTTAAGTCAGGTGGCGTGAAGCGCTGGCGATGCGTGCCCTCGATCTTCAACCGGCTTGTCCGGGAACCGGCTAACTCAAGGGAGTTGCGATATAATTGTGCCTCACCCAGAACGACACTGACTGCTTGACGGAAGCATCCATGAAGGCAAATCTGCAACAAACCCACTCCAATGCACGCGAACAGGCGCGCTTCAACATGGTGGAACAGCAAATCCGCCCTTGGGAAGTGCTGGATCCTGCCGTGCTGAATACGCTTAAACAAGTGCCGAGAGAGGATTTTGTGCCGGTACAGTACGCCGGCCTCGCTTTTGCCGACCTGGAAATTCCCATCGGCTACGGCCAGAGCATGCTCTCCCCCAAGATGGAAGCGCGCATCGTGCAATCGCTTTGCCTCAGCAAAACTGACACCGTGCTCGAAATAGGTACCGGCAGCGGCTACATGACGGCACTGCTGGCCAAACTTGCCAATCATGTCGTCAGTGTGGAACGCATTGCGGAACTCAGCGAAACAGCCGCGATGAAGCTGGCGGAACATGACATCAGGAATGTCACGCTGGAAGTCGGTGACGGTGCCCGCGACTGGGATGCAGGACAATACGATGCAATCGTACTGACCGGTTCAGTGGGGCTGCTGCCGGAATCATTTCAAAAGCAGTTAAAGCCGGGTGGGCGGCTGTTTGCCGTTGTGGGCGAAGCCCCGGCAATGGAGGCAATGCTGCTCACCTGCGTGTCGCCCGGCGTTTATCGCCGTTCGCCCCTGTTCGAAACCTGTATTCCGCCGCTCGCCAACGCGCCACGGCCTGATCGCTTCATATTCTGATTCTGACGCCGGCTCGGACCAGTAACCTTCGCTTTTCAACATTGACCATTCGGTCAGTGGATAGTATCGTGATTAATATGAAAAGCGATTTCTTTACTGCATTATCTGCATATATTAGAATGCTCTAATGAACAAGACGGTGTTAACTCTGCTGCTCGTCACCATGCCGACCTCGGTGTGGGCGGAAAACTCCGTACAGAACCTGCTGACCATCTATGGGCAGGCGCAGGCGAGCGATCCAATCCTGGCCTCGGCACAGAATACCAACGTCGCCGCCCAGGAAAAGCAGGTGCAGGGTAAGGCGCTACTACTACCGGTGGTAACGCTGGATGCCAACGCCAGACACGAGGAAACCGATATTCATTACCGTAGTGGCGCTAATGAATTTGGCGTCAGAAATGCTGGCAATCACGGCTTCGAAACCTATGACTATGGCGTTAGCGTGACCCAACCGCTGTTCCGCAAGCAAAACACCATACAGTACGATCAATCAAAAATCCAAGTAGCGCAAGCAGACGTGCAACTCAACTCGGCGCGCCAGGATCTGATGGTCAACGTGACCCAAGCCTATTTTGATGTGGTGCTGGCGCAGGACAAAATCAATCTACTCGCAGCCCAAAAGGCCGCTATCAGCCAGCAACTGGAGCAGGCCAAGGCCAATTTTGAGGTCGGCACCGCCACCATCACCGATGTCAACGAGGCGCAAGCGCGCTACGATCTGACTACCGCCCAGGAGATCGCGGCTCAGAACGATCTGGAGACGAAAAAACGCTTCATCGAATTCCGTACCGGCCAGCATCCGTCACGACTGGCCGCGGCTAAGGAAGACCTGCGAGCGGTGATTCCAGAACCCCGCGACGTAGAAAAGTGGGTAGAAACCGCCCAACAGAACAACCTTGCCCTCATGATCCAGCAGCAGTCTTTGCAGCTCGCCACCCAGCAAGTGGAATATGCAAAAGCAGCACATTTGCCAACGCTGGACGCGGTCGGCCGCTACAGTGACGCAAGTTCCAATGGTGGCGTCAATGGCGTCGGTAACGACCTACAGGATTTTAGTTTGGGTGTGCAATTCCAGGTGCCGCTTTATCAGGGCGGAGCCATTACATCGCGTGAGCGCGAAGCCATCGCTAATAGGAATAAAGCACTGGACGATGTCGAGGCAGCTCGGCGCGAAGCCGAGCTGCGCACGCGCCAGTCCTATCTCAATGTCGCCAGCACGGTGGCACAGGTGAGCGCCTACGAACAGGCACTGGCTTCCAGCCAGAGCCAGCTCGATTCGACCAACCTGGGTTATGAAGTTGGTGTGCGCACCAGCGTGGACGTACTCAACGCCCAGCAGCAGTATTACCAGGCCAAGTACACCCTTCTAGAGGCGCGCTACACTTGGCTGACTTCCATCATCAAACTCAAAGCAGCAGCCGGCGTACTCAAGGAAGGCGACTTGGCCGAAACCAACCGTGCGCTCGAGGGGTCGTGAGCGTTTGCAGAGACGGCACCAGCCAGCTGGTGCTGATCGACGTACAGGAAAAGCTGTGCGGCGTCATGCCCGCCGAGCCGTTACGCGACCTCCTGCGCAACTGCGCCATCCTGCTGCAAGCCTCACGTCTGCTGGATGTTCCCGTCATTTACACCGAACAGTACCCCAAGGGTCTGGGTACTACCCATGCTGAACTCAACCCTTGGCTGGACGGGGCCAACCAGGTGGAAAAAACCTGTTTCTCCTGCTGCGACGAAAGCGCCTTCAGCAACAAACTGCAGAACGATCGTCGCCAGGTCATCCTTGCCGGCATGGAAACCCATATCTGCGTACTGCAAACCGCGCTACAACTGCAGGAAACGGGGCGCCAGGTATTCGTGGTGGAAGATGCCGTAATTTCGCGCAATTCCGAGCACAAGAGCAATGCCCTGACGCGCCTGCGTCAGGCTGGCGTCATTGTCAGCAATACCGAATCGGTCGTATTCGAGTGGCTCAAGGTTGGCGCAGGCGACAACTTCAAGAAAATCAGCCGCCTGATCAGGTAATCCGCCCCCCATGCGCTGGAAGTGGCTGCTCATCCTGCTCATTGCCTTCGGTGCGTGGCATCACTGGCAGATGCGCCCTGATTCCACATTCATGACGGCAGGCGCCGTTATTGCCGAAAACCCCATGCAAAAGAACCTGGATGCACCGATACCGCTGCAGCGAGGAGACTATCGCATCCAGCCGCTGGCGGAATTTTCGATCAAGGCGCGCGTTCTGGGCGTCGAGCGTTATTACCTGGGGCGCGAGGCCGATCTTTCTCCGGTGGATCTGGCGCTGGGATGGGGCGCGATGTCCGACCCTGCAGTATTGCGCCAGATTCAGATCAGCCAAAGCAGCCGATTCTACTATTGGCACGTCAATAAATTTCCCATTCCCCGTGAAGAAATCGAGACCTACAGCGCCAACATGCACATGATCCCAGCCAACGGCAGCATCGCCGACCAGCTGTCTGCAATCCGGCCCGGCCAGATCATTCGGCTGCATGGCTATCTGGTGGAAGCGCACGCCGGCGACAACTGGCGATGGAGCAGCTCGCTGCGCCGCGACGATACCGGCCGTGGCGCGTGCGAACTGGTATGGGTGGAGTCTCTGGAAAAGCTATAACGCCGATTCGATCAGCTGCATCGCACGCTCAGCGGCGCCGCCATGGCTGCGGCTAAAAGCGAGCGCACACATTCCGATCCTTGCTCGCCCATCCTGATCCTGCATCAATTTCACCAATTCGCTCGCCAGCCCCGATGCGTTCTCAACCTGTAGGGCTGCGCCCGCCGCAATGGCGTCACGCGTTACGGCCTCGAAATTCCAGGTATGCGTTCCGATCAGCACCGGCTTGCCCATGATGCAGGCCTCGATCAGATTCTGGCCTCCAAATGGCAGCAGGCTGCCGCCGACGAAAGCCACATCGCAGGCAGCATAGTAAGCAAACATCTCACCCATGCTGTCGCCAAGTACCACCTGGCAATCACTGGCCACCGGAAGACTCTTCGAGCGTCGCGCGTAATTTAGGCCGCGCTGTTCCAGCAAGCCAGCCACTTCGTCGAAACGCTGCGGATGGCGCGGCACGATCACCGTGAGCAATCCGGGAATGCCCGCAGCCGCGATCGCATCGAGGATGAGCGCCTCCTCCCCATCACGGGTACTGGCAGCCAGAAAAACGGGGCGTTCGGCACCGAACATCCACCGTAGCGCCTGGCCTTGCTGATACGCGTCCGCCGGCGGCGCCACATCGAACTTCAGGTTACCCATCACCGTCACTGCCGGGGCACCCAATTGCCGCAAGCGCCCGGCATCAGCCTCGGTCTGTGCCGCAATCGCGGCAAGCCCGCACAACCCATCAGCAGCCAACCGGCCAAGTTTGGCATAGCCACGCGCTGACTTTTCCGACAGGCGTGCATTCACTAGCAGCAACGGAATATTTTTTTGCTCGCAGGCGGCAATCAGGTTGAACCACAGTTCGGTTTCCAGCAGCAGGCCGATGCAGGGTTTGAAGTGCGCCAGGAAATATTGCATGGCTTCTGGCAAATCATAAGGCAGATAAACACGCAGCACACGGTCGCCGAACAGTTGTTCGCCGGTGGCGCGGCCGGTCGGTGTGGTGTGGGTGAGCAAAATCTGATAGTCAGGGTAGCGTTGCAGCAATCGTTCGACCAACGGCGCTGCCGCCTGGGTTTCGCCAACCGAGACTGCGTGCAGCCAGATCAGGGGTTTCTCCGGGGCTGCCGTCTTGTAGATGCCGAACCGCTCCGGAATGTTGCGACGGTAATCAGGCTGCTTGCGACCTCGCCACCACAACTTGAGTAGCGCGAATGGGATGAGCAGATTCAGCAGGAGGGTATACAACCATTTTGGCATGCCGCAATTTTCGCATGAATTTGCGGTTAGCGAGGGCTTACGTTCGCCCTGATCTAACCTCCATCAGGCCGTGAATAAAAGATAAAAAATTTGTAGCATGACGCTTGACGAACACAACCAATCGATAGTAACTTTATCGCTCGACACAACATATTGTGGTCGCCAAATTTAGTCAATAAAAACAATCAGGAGGGGAAATCGGCATGCTCAAGGCTGTGAAAGTAGCGCAGGAATCGGACAAAGGGGTTCCCATGCAACCGGTATCGCTGGATATCTGGGACAAGAAGTACCGCCTCAAGACCAAGCAAGGCGAGGCCATTGATAAAGACATCGATGACACCTACCAGCGCGTGGCGCGCGCCCTGGCCGATGCCGAAGGTACGGAAGAAAAGAAAACCTACTGGTACGACAAGTTCGTCTGGGCGTTGCGCCGTGGCGCCATCCCCGCCGGCCGCATCACCTCCAATGCCGGCGCGCTGGAACACAAGCCCGCCACCAGCACCATCAACTGCACCGTTTCCGGCATCGTCGAAGACAGCATGGACGGCATTCTGGAGAAAGTCCACGAAGCCGGCCTGACCCTTAAGGCCGGTTGCGGCATCGGCTATGAGTTCTCCACGTTGCGTCCGAAAGGCGCGTTCGTCGCCGGCGCCGGCGCTTACACCAGCGGGCCGTTGTCCTTCATGGATATCTACGACAAGATGTGCTTCACCGTTTCCTCCGCCGGTGGCCGTCGCGGCGCGCAGATGGCGACCTTCGACATCTCCCACCCGGACGTCGCCGACTTCATCAAGGCCAAGCGCGAAGCCGGCCGCCTGCGCCAGTTCAACCTTTCCTGCCTGATCACCGCCGAGTTCATGGAAGCGGTGAAGGCCGATGCCGAGTGGAAGCTGGCCTTCCCCGTCACCGCCAAGGAAGCCACTGCCGACAGCCTGAACCTAGAAGACGCCAACCAGGTGGTATGGCGCGAATGGCCGGTCAAGAACAAGTACCTGACCCGTGAAACCGACGGCAAGGTCGCCTGCCGCGTGTACAAGATCATCAAGGCGCGCCGTTTGTGGGACGTGATCATGTCCTCCACCTACGACTTCGCCGAGCCAGGCTTCATCCTGATCGACAAGGTCAACGAGATGAACAACAACTGGTTCTGCGAGAATATCCGCGCCACCAACCCCTGCGGCGAGCAACCGCTGCCGCCCTACGGTGCCTGCCTGCTCGGCTCCGTCAACCTCACCAGCTTCGTGCGCCAGCCCTTCACCGACCAGGCGCATTTCGACTGGGATGAATACCGCGAAGTGGTCGCCACCTTCACCCGCATGCTGGACAACGTGGTCGAAGTGAACGGCCTGCCGCTACAGCAGCAACGCGACGAAATCATGCGCAAGCGCCGCCATGGCATGGGTTACTTGGGCTTGGGCTCCACCCTCACCATGCTCAAGATGCCTTACGGCTCTGACGATTCGGTCAAGTTCACCGAAGAAGTCACCCGCGTCATGGCCGAAACCGGCTGGCAGGTAGGCCTCGAACTGGCCGAAGAAAAAGGCCCAGCGCCCATCATGGAAGAAAAATTCGAAATCACCGCCGACATGCTGGCCAAGCGCCCGGAAATGGCGAAGGAAGGCATCCGTCTGGGCGACAGGGTCAAAGGCAAGGTGCTGCTCGGGCTTTACAGCAAATACATGCAGCAGTTCCCCGAAGAATTGCGCAAACAGATCGCGGAAAAGGGCGTGCGCTTCACCCACCACAGCTCCATCGCCCCCACCGGCACCATTTCGCTGTCCCTGGGCAACAACGCCAGCAACGGCATCGAGCCCTCCTTCGCACACCACTACAGCCGCAACGTGATCCGCGAAGGCAAGAAATCCAAGGAAAAGGTCGACGTCTGGTCCTACGAGCTGCTCGCCTACCGCGAGTTGGTCAACCCGCAAGCCATGCCGTTCTCCAGCAAGGAAGACGAAAAACTGCCGGACTACTTCGTCGATTCGTCCACCATCCCGGCCAGGGCGCACGTGGACATCCAGGCCGCCGCACAGAAATGGATCGACAGCTCCATCTCCAAGACCATCAACGTGCCGACCGATTACCCCTACGAAGATTTCAAGGACATCTATTTCTACGCCTACGAAAAGGGCCTGAAGGGCTGCACCACCTTCCGCTTCAACCCGGAAGCGTTCCAGGGTGTGCTGGTGACCGAGAAGGACCTCGAAAACACCACATACAAGTTCACCCTGGATGACGGCACTATCGTCGAAGCCAAGGGCAACGAGGAAATCGAGTACGACGGTGAAATCCACACTGCCGCCAACCTGTACGACGCCCTGAAAGAGGGCTACTACGGCAAGTTCTGATCAGGAGCCGAGGAGAACAACATGACTATCAAGATCGAAAAGAAAATCGTCGGCTACAACGTCCTGACCGAAGAAGACAAGGCCAAGTCCGAGCAGGAAGCGCAGGCGGCCAAGGAGGTAGAAGCCTACAAAGCGGCCGTAGTGCAGATTGGCGAGCCGCTCAGCCGCCCGGACAAGCTGGTGGGCAACACCTACAAGATCAAGACGCCGGTCACCGAGCACGCCCTCTACATCACCATCAACGACGTAGTGATGAACCCGGGCACGCCGCAGGAACACCGCCGCCCGTTCGAAATCTTCATCAACTCCAAGAACATGGAACACTTCCAGTGGATCGTCGCGCTCACTCGCGTCATGTCCGCCGTGTTCCGCAAAGGCGGCGACGTCACCTTCCTAGTGGAAGAACTGCACAGCGTGTTCGACCCCAACGGCGGCTACTTCAAGAAAGGCGGCAAATACATCCCCAGCCTGGTCGCCGAAATCGGCGAAGTAGTCGAGCAGCACCTGCAGGAAATCGGCATGCTGAAAAAATCCGGCCCTGACGAGCACCAGAAAAAGTTGATCGAGGAAAAAAAAGCCCAATACCTTGAGCAGCACACCAAGGCAGGCGGCGAAACCAATGCTGAAGGCTTCCCTCCCGGCGCCCAGCTATGCAACAAGTGCCACACCAAGGCGGCGATCATCATGGACGGGTGTTTGACTTGCTTGAATTGTGGGGAGAGTAAGTGCGGGTAAGTCAATTAAGTCAAAGGGGCTTCGGCCCCTTTAATTTTTTTGTGGGTGACACTATTTAAGTGCAAGCCCCCATCTACGGCTAACGCCTCATTCCAGCAAACCTCCCAGATCGGCATCGGATAGGTAGTTTCGGTATATCTTTTCGAAGGTGCCGTCCTTCTTCAGGTCGTCCAGGGCTGCCTGCCATGCCTGCACCACCTCAACGGGCGTATCTTTTGATATGGCAATGTAGAAGTAGGTCTGGCTCACGGGGAAAACCGGCTCCAGGTCATCCTTGCTGTAGCCGGCTTCTCTTGCGATCTCCTGGATAGTGAGATCGGTGAAAACAGAAAGCTGCACCTCGCCGTTCATGAGCTGTCGGACGTTATCGCGCGGATCGGGGGAGCTGCGCAGGTTCTTGAATCCCTCGCGCTGCAGGTACTGCTCGGTGAACCAGTTCGTCGTGGTGGCGATAGCGGGCATTTTCCTGGCCTCATCCAGACTGCCGATCCTGATGCCAGAGCCTTTCTTGGCATAGAAAATGGCGCTGTTCTTCCCGACGGGGCCGACCCATTGGAAGAGCTTTTCCCTCTCCGGGGTACGCTCGGCGCTGAACAGCACCACCTTCGGATAGACCAGGGCCATGTTGTAGGCATTTTTCCAGGAAGTCAGTCGAATGTTGTCGGGAATCTTCAGGCGGGTGGTGATTTCCTTGACCATATCGGTAACGAAGCCTGAAGGACGGCCATCCTTCAGGAAGGTGACGGGCGGGTACTCTTCGGTCTCGAGCTGGAATACGCCGGGCGGAATCTCGGCAGGGAGCCACTTGGCGTAAATCTTCGCAAAGCTGCTGTCCCGTTTCATTTCGTCCAGTGCGGCTTGCCAGCGAGCGACCAGCGCTGGAGAAGTCCCCTTGGAGAAAGCGATATAGGCAAGATCGGTTGACACGGTGAAGGCATTTTTTACGTCATCCATGGAGGCCCCGATCTTTTCCAGGGCGGCCGGCATTTCCGTGTTGGCCGAGACCACCATCTGCACTTTTCCGTCCAGCAGTTGGCGCAGGGTGGTCGCCCTGTCCGGATAGCTCTGGGTATTGGTAAAGCCTTCGTCCTTGAGCAGTTGTTCCGAGAAGTATTTGTTGACGGTCGCAATGCGGCCGGCTTTTTTCGCATCCTCCAAGTTGGCGATCTGGATGTTCGAAGCCTTCAGCGCGTAGAGATTGTTGTCCAAAGAGACCAAGGGACCAACCCACTGGGCCATGTACTTCCGCGGCGCACTCATGACCATGGAAAAGAGTGCAACATCGGGCTGCTCCAGGAGCGTCTGGTAGCCTTCCTGCCAAGGCACCAGCCGGATATTTCCGCCAGTACCGGTGCGGTTGACGAGTTCCCTGACCACTTCCGCTGCTAGGCCGGTGACTTCGCCATCCCGGAGAAAATTCAACGGGGGGTTTTCTGCCGTCAGTATCTTCAGGCCGGCAGCTTCCGCCTGGACCCCTGTTGCGAATCCGCACATAACTGACAACGCCAACATGCACAATAAGGCCCTAGGATTTCTCATGCTATCGATCTCCATCTGACACCATTTCACATACAGGCCCTACACCGTGCAGGTTCCTCCCAAGGCAAGGCAGACTACACCTTCCACACATAGTCGCCATCACAGTGTGCTACATCCCGCATGTTCCGATAATCTGGCTGATTCCTCACCGGTCACTGCAACACCCACATCGTATCCCATCCCAGGACATCATCCTTCCGGGCTCTCACGTTTCGGATGCCGTCTCCCCAATGTCCTCGGCCCAGAGCTTTGGCTGGCTCGTCATAAACTCGCGCATGAGCTCGATGCAGGCTGGATCCTGGGCAATCTCGAGCTGAACACCACGGCCCGCAAGCCATTGTTCTTCGCCCATGAAGGAACGATTCTCGCCGATTACAACCCGCGGGATGCCATATAACTGAATGGCACCGCTACACATGGCGCATGGCGAAAGCGTCGTGTAGAGGGTGCACTCGCGGTAAAAGGCGGCAGAGCGTCGTCCGGCATTCTCAAGGGCATCCATTTCCGCATGCAGGATTACACTGCCGTTTTGTACGCGTCGATTGTGGCCAAGGCCAACAATAATACCGGAATGCACAAGAACGGAGCCGATCGGAATGCCACCCTCGGACAAGCCACGCTTGGCTTCTTCGAATGCTGCGCGCAGGAATGGATCCATAATGATTATCCCTCAATGAATGCTAAGAATGAAGCAGGATTGCCACATGCTATTGCGAAAAGTGAGCGCGTGTCCTGATCGACTAGATATGCGATGTCAATCGACATTTCAGCATAGGCAGGAATTCAGCCGTTGTAG
>Ga0316625_100000015_pt1 | contig 28635 bp, 26 predicted proteins | sample OWC_Aug_T1_C1_D1_FD_207655 | JGI IMG/M metagenome (GOLD analysis project Ga0316625, IMG submission 207655) | Wetland soil microbial communities from Old Woman Creek delta, Ohio, United States - OWC_Aug_T1_C1_D1_A | ecosystem: Environmental > Terrestrial > Soil > Wetlands | place: USA: Ohio... | reverse complement strand
CACCGAGTCCCTCCATGGCACGCACCCCGACGCGCTCCGTCAACCCGCCAAGGGCGCCGCTCATATCAGCGATCTTCTGGAGCTCGTTGAAGAACGACTCTGTGAGGATGTCCAGCGCTGTCTTCTCTTTGACGTGCATCGGGAGCTCATCCTTGTTCGGTGTGTGCGCTTCCCACTTCTCGGCCGTCTCTCGACTGATCTCACCACGGCCGACCTTTGCCCAGAAAAGCCTACGCTGCGCCTCGCTCTTGAACGGCATCTGCTACTCCTTGAGCACCCTCGTGATGAAATCCGAGAAGTGCTGAGGCGGCGGCTTCATGACGAAACCGTGCCGCATGATGACGCAGTACGACTTCAGCTCGGGCTCGAACGTGACTTCGAACCTTGCACCCGGAGCCCAGCTGGTTCTGAACGCGCTGCTGAGTCGATCCGAGAAGTCGTCAGGGAAGAAGCGTTCCGCGAAGAAATGGAACACGGTCTCGTTGCTGGGGCGAACTGCGTACTCGGCGCTGTACGGCGCTGCCTCGACTCGAGTGAACTCCAGCGGGGCAACACCAAACGGATTCGTTACGTCAGCCACTACACACCTCCTCAGTAATCGTCCATACCGATCTTCTCTTCAGCCACTATGTTATCGACGCTATCCGAGAAGTCGCCGATATCAGAGAGCTTCGGAATTTGACTGTCGTCGGTCTGCATGTGGAAGGACTTGAAGCTGTCGAGGACGTCGGTCATCGCAGCGGCGCTGCTCGCCACTTCCTCTTGAGCCATCTTCGCGGACTGCACATAGTTCCGGAACGTCTCGCTGTGTCGCAACCCAGCAGGAGCGTGCTCGATCTCCAACGCTTTGAAGTAGGCGATGTTGCGGAGATGCGTGAACATCTTACCGCCATCGATGTGCCGCAACGACGAAGCAGTACCGGTCTTCCACAGCAAGAGACGCACACCCTCAGCGCCCTTGGCTGTCACGGCGAGCTGCAGCCACTCGCGGTGTACGACGTCGCGCTTCTCGTTGAACTCCCCCCACTCCGCAGCCGTCAGGTTGCTGGGGTTCCAGTAGTAGTGCCGGAACAGATCGAAGGTTCGAGTCGGAATCTTCACGCCCGTGATGGACTCGATCTTCTTTAGCGACTGCTCCCTCTTCATCGGCGCCAAGATGTAGGTCTCGAGATAGGAGCGCAGTACCGCGTTTCCGAGAAGGTCCGTGGCACCGCGCATCCAGGTCGTGGGGTGCCAGGCTTCGGCGATGTCGTGCCGCCTCAGGTACGCGACGCTGGCGCGGTGCGTCGGGTCGTGACCCCTAAATGGTACCGGCCTATCACGTCTCAGTTCGATGTCGAGGTACCGGAGATAGTCCAGGTTGATGTTGCCGAGGTTCCGGAGCTCGCACATTCCCTTGATCTCGGCATAGGTGTGCAGGCACCTACTGAGCAGGAACTTGATGAAGTTCTCTGCTGGGTGACGACTGATCATCAGACAGGCTCCGAGCTCCGGTACAGTAGCTTCTTGAGGGACTGCAGAACCTCTTCGACGCGCAGCATGGAGTTCTTCACGGACTGGACCGGAAGGTTGAGACCGAGGCGCGTCGAGACCAGCAGCTTGGCGAGTCGCTGCACGCACGCCTCGAGATCGGGGATGTAGTCCATGAAGGTCGCCACGTTCTCGGGGGTGATGAAGCCGAGGCTCAACACCTTGTCGATGGTGTGGATGTCGTCGAGGTCCGCGGCCTCCTTGAGCAGAACGTACTTCTTCGGCATCTCTGCGATGACACGTCGCGCCTCAGCCTCTGCCGTCTTGACGTGCTCCATCACAGGAGTGATCGAACGGCAGCCGTTCAGCACGACCTTGCCACGACGCGCGGCCTCAGCCAGCTTCTTCATGGCGTAGCGTGCTCCGCTACCGAGACTGCAGGCCAAGAACATGGCGTCGTCAGCCTCGAGCAGTTCACGTTCTGAGGCTGCGAGCTTCGAGAGCGGCGGGCCACTGAACGACCACAGCTTGCCGTCACTGACGATGGAGACGCAGTCGCTGAGATTCAGAGCCTCAGCGGTCTTCTCGTGCAGCTCCGGATTCATGTTGAGCGCGATGCTGGTTCCTGTGAGCGGGCACCACTTGACGGTGTCCGGGATCGCGTACTCCATGTCTCCTGTGCGTACCGGAGCGGTAACGCCGCTCGCGAGTCGGAGCTGAACTTCACCACCCATCACAGGATCGAACACGATGCCGGGTCCCTGCTCGTCCTCGAACGCCGTGACGATGGTGCCCGGCACGTAGGCGACGACGTTGCCGTTCGAGTCCACGTTGTAGAAGAAGCCGTCCCCTTCGAGCGTGTCCGACGACATGATGTCCGTGGACTTGCCGACGAAGATGCCGGCGATGTCGCTCTGCACGCCAGCAACGCTGCCGTTGGTGAAGATCTTGAGCGGGACTGCGACGCCCTCGAAGGTGCTCACTGAGGGAAACACCCAGCCGAGATGCTCTTGATCACTGATGTCTCGCACCCGCCACTCGCCGAAACGCTCCGCCATCTCGACCTTGCTCGGTGGCGTAGTCTCGACGGGCTTGATGACGGGGTCGGCGCTGAGCGTCGCGACGCCGCTGGAATCCGCACTGTTCACCATGTCGGCGCCAACGATCTCTGCCATCTTGATGCGGTCGGCGGTCACGGTCTTCGGTTTCCAGAACCGGCTCGACGCCATCTTGAGAACGTACTCGTCACCGTTCCGTGTCAGCTGCACGACGTCGGGAACGAGGGACGCCTCACTGATTCGAGCCACGTCTGCTGGAGTCACCGGATCGAGCTCGGCAAGCATCTGAATGAAGGGGCGGCTCGCCTCCTTCGTGATGAGACGTCGCGCCAGGTCCGGGTCCGAGGCCATCGCAGACTCGACGCGCTCGATGTCGGACTTCAGGATGCTGGGGGCGATGTCCCGCAGCAGACTTCGATCCGACGAGAGCTTGACCTCACCCTGCGAGATGCTGATACCGCGACCGCTGATCATGCGCTCGGAGCGGTCTGGAGGCACCATGCGGTCGCCGATGAGCGTCGTCTGTGTCGGCGGCATTCCATAGGAGTCGAAGACGTCGGGACGGAACATCGCCTGTCGGATTCGATTCTCGTTGAGGGGCAAGTACCTGCCCTGAGCGTCAACGAAAACGTCGAGGCTCTGCAGCATACGCTCTTGAACGAGGATCGGGATCGTGATGACGCGGACGCCGGCCTGCTCCGACAGGTAGCTACCCGAAGGCGTCGGCAGCCTGTTGGTGCGGTTGTTCACCTTCAGGAAGCCGAGAGCGTAGCCCCGCTCGTCATCGACCTTGTTGAGCTGCGGTGTGACTTCGTACTGTCCCAGGAAGGGGCACTGCCGATGAGCTTCGCGCAGGATCTCCTGTACCCACGTATTCGCGTCGTCGCTCAGCCGCGTATCCATCGCGGTCTTTGTGACGGGCTCCTGCTCCTCGACGAACAACGGCTGATCGTGATTCACGACGTCCTCCTACTCATCAATGAGGTATTCACCATTCATTTTGAGCGTTTCAAGAATAGCACGTCCTATAGCCAGGAACAAAGGTCTGCTCTTCTCTCGATCAATTTCGATAGGCCCGAGCTGCTCATTGGCTACGGAGGTCACGCTACCATCTGCGTTGGTCCGCCGCGTGACGGTGCAGCTCTTCACGACATTGGGTGTTGAGGCACGAAGCAGCTCTTCGTACTTCGTCATCGCCATATCAGCGAAGGCATCGGCATCGAACTCCACGGCGTACGGCATTCTACTGCCCCTTCACCTTAGTAGCGATCCAGTCAACACCAGCAGGCGGCGTCGGAATTCCTGTGGTGGCGCCCTCGATGGGGTGCTTGTGGTTGAGCACCCACTGCTGGAAAGCAGCAGTCGCCAAAGCGACGTTCGCTGTTGCGCCACTACCACCAAGACGAATGTCAGAAGAATCGATCACCTTGCTGGTGCAGCGTTCCGTCGAGTTCCCCGCAGAGATGTCCAGGGAACCACTGACGTCGAGCGACATGTCGCCGCCCACGGTCTGCTCAAGGCTGCTGCTGAACCGCATCGAGGCAGACCCGGTGATGGACCACGACAGTTCACCACTGACCGTAAGATCGTAGTCCTTACCGACCGTCTCCGTGTAGTTCCCGTCCTTATCTATGACGAGATCATACACCGGGGTACCATCCACGGCCTGTGTCTGCACATTGATGGCTCTCGGCGCAATGCAGATGTGGTAACGGTCATCGTCTCCGACGTGCCCCAACGCAACTGCCACGGTAGCCTTCGCGTCCTGCGCCACGTCACGGCTCGAGATTCGAAGAACGGCGTTAGCGTTACCGTCCGGATCGTTGTCGGCGCGCGCCACGGTCCAGGTCAGTGCCCCGCCACCGCTCCACATCGAGTAGTTCTCGCAGACATCTCGGATGTAGTTCAGCAGCGGGATGTAGATGCGTTTCGATATGTTCGTAGCGCCGATCTCGATGATGCCGCCGCGGCGCAGCCACACCGCGTTACCGTCTCTGGTTCGCAGCATGATGTCGCCTTGCTGCATCGCAGGACGATTGGCACGAAACGATGTCAGCGCCACGGGCTGGTTGGCGTCCTCATCCTCGCTGCTGTCACTGACCGGTCTTTGCGACGGCGCCACGAAGCACATCACGAAAGGATCGCCATCGCTGGGGCGACACACCTTCACTTTGGCACCGACCTCCGGCATCACGTAGATGCCCTCACCGCGGTCAAAGTGAAAGTATGGACTGCTCACCGTGATGTCGGTGAAGGTCTGCTGCGTGTCACGAGTCAAGACGTCAACGGTCCACTTCGCCATGTTGACGTTGACGATGCGGCCCTCAACGACCTGAACCGAGTTCAGGCCGTGCTCGATGATCGAGTCTCGGAAACGTCTCGTCATTGCTGTGGGAACGCCGAACCGGCTGCGACACCGGTACCAACCAGACCACCAGCTAGACCGAGCGCCTTTGCCTGGTCAGTTTTGAGCGCTGAACGAATACCGGTCATGAGAGGGTTCTTCCCTACGATCTTGCCTTCTGTCTGGCCCAGACGAAACGCCGTTCCAATTTCTCCTAGCCCGGCACGAAATCCCTTTTGGGCAAACGTGGAGCCGCCCCGACTGGCGGCGCCAAGAAAGCCACCGATCATTCCGGCTTCCTTCCTCATGTTGGTCCTCTCGATCTCGGACAGCTCATTGAAGAAGGATTGCCACATCGCTTCCATGAAGTCCATCACGCTCTCCTAGTACCCAGGCTTGTCGTTGAGACCAAACTCGGCGCCGTAGACCATAGACGGAATCGGATGCTCACCGTGCAAGTTGCTGGACCAGCCGCGCTGTGCGCCTTCAATCACCGTAGCTCTTAGTTTCTCATGATTGAGCCTTGCCAGCCAGTCTTCCATGACGTCCTGCGGGATCTGCCGCACGCCCTTGACGACCGGAGAATGAATGATCGGCTTCTTGCCCTTGAGCTCCGTCTTGTTGATGAAGTCGACCTGTGTCGTGTTCGCGAAGTCGCCGCGCACGAAGTCTGTATGGTCTCCGGGATCTTCGATGCGCGTCACGTTCGACATCGCCTTCACAACGGTCTCGGTGTGCCGTCGCTTGATATCCTCAGGAGCGTAGAGCTTGTGCAGTTCGTCAGCGAGGTAGTTCTGCACCGGGGTAATTCCGGTGAGCGGCAGCATCTCGTGCGGATTGATGGGGCCACTACTGATCGGCGCACCCTTCTTTACCTTGTCTCCCACACCGACAGCGAGCTTGCGGTCCGATGGAATGTAGTGCGGCTTCCCCTCGATGTGAACTCGCCAGCCACCCGCCGGATCGACCTTGATGGCGCTCACAGTACCGTTCTGCGTCGAAAGCGTGGCGCTGCCGCGCAGCGTCTTCGGCAGGTTGAACAGCTCCTTGGCGCGCTCAATCCCAGCAGTGTTGAGAGACGAGCCCTTGGGGTCGTAGACGCCGCCGCTATGGAACGACCTCAGCGTGATCTGAACACCGCGCTCACCGAGAGCCTGAGCCGAAAGGACGCCGACGTTGGTCCCGATGTCGTGGTAGTGCCCGTTCTCGTTGTACCCCGCGCACTTCTGACACACCCCCTTGGCATCGACGCACTTCAATGGGGAGCGCACCACAACCCGTCCGATCTTGTCATTGCGGAGCTCGCCAACAAGGTCCGGGGTCAACATCGTACCGGCAGGAATCGTACGGTTCCCGCTGAGCTTCACGGGAGCGACGAGATGTCGACCAGCGATGTCGGACTCCGTGATGGGCAGCGAGATGCCCTCCGTCGTGCCGCAGTCGTGCCCTGTGACCAGGGTGTTCATCGTGGCGCTCAGGATGGTCTTCGACAGGTAACCAGGATCGGCGACGGACTGAACCTTCTTGATGATGCCGGCACGACCGCCGCTCATCGATGCCCAGTACGACGCCGTGTCCATGCCCTCGGCGTAGGAGCGCGTCACCGGAGTCAGCACAGGATTGTTCTGAGCATCGGTGAACAGAATCGGCGCCGCCGTCATCTGCCGCAGACCGTCGCCCTTGATGCCTGCTGCTTGCTGCAGACGATCCAAGTTCGTGTGGAGGCCCTTGCTGCGCTCCTTTACTGCAGTATCGATCTCTGTCAGCGCCCGACCGTAGATATCGACGAACTTGTTGGCGTGGTCCGGTCGGCTAAGGTCGAGATGCTTCGTGTCCTCCGCGGCCCGCTTCAAGATGGGGTCTCGAATGTCCTTGTGCGTCTTCAGGTCACTGAGACCAATGCTGAACCCGCTGCGGAAGACGTGCTCGTTACCGAGATCCTTCAGCTTGTCGATGTGCACCGAGTACGTGTGTGGATCTTTCGCGGCCATGATGTCGAACACCTTGGCCTGCTCCTTCTTATCGAAACGATACGACAAGTCCTTGAGGATCGTACCCCCACGCATAGACTCCGGCAGTGCGGAGTCGAGACGAGTGCGCCCCAGGGTCGTCTTCGTGCCGCCCACAGTTACGACATCGGTCAGGCCAATACGACCGCCGGCGTGCGCCTTCTCGGCAGCAGCAACGTCAGCGAACTTCAGCTTCTTCTCCTTGCCGATCTCGGACAAGGCATAGAGACCGACTTGCATCTCGTGGTGTGGCGTGTAAGCAGCGCGACCCGAAGCGTTGCTGAACAGCATGTTGGAGGGCATCATCTTGTGCACCTCCTCAACGGCCTCCTTGCTGATCGGCACGAAAGCAGACATCGTGTCGCCGTCGAAGTCCGCGTTGTACCCCGCCGTGACAAGAGGGTGCACCTTGATGGAGTTGCCGGCGACGAGACGGGGCTTGAATCCCTGAATGCCGTAACGATGCAACACTGGGTCGCGCTTTACGGCCACGGGCCTGTCCCTAACGACACGGTCCAAGGCAGTGTGCGCCAGTTTATCCCCATCGTTGATCAGCTTCTGGGCCTGCAACGGGGTGTAGCCGAAGCTCTGCCGCAGTTCCCGAACTACGAAGGGCTTGTAGAGCTCCATCGCAGCCTTGCGTGGAATGCCGATCTCGTCGAGGCTCAGCGTAGGGTCAGGCACGATGGTGGAGCGCATCGACAGGTCTTGCTTCTTCTTCACCAGCTTGTCTTGGAAGTAGCCCTCCTTCGGCGTGCCTCCAGAGATGACGTTCAAGATTCCGGGGTACCTCTTGTTGAGATAGCCACCGGTTCCGGCCAACGCCCGCATGCCGTCGTAGATATCGAACCTGGCCTTCGCCTTCTCCTCATCAGAGATCAGAGGGTGAAGCTCGCCGAGCTTCTGACTCAGAAGCGCGATGTTCTTGTAGAGGTGATTGACGTCGTCGAACTGCACGCTGCCGCTGTCCGTGACGCTGATGGGGCGCAGCACCGGAGGAAGCACGGGGATGTGCTTCATCATGTAGGCGTCGACTGGCTTCATGTCGAGCTTGTCGAGCGCCTTGAGATACTTGATCCTCTTGTTGGTTTCGTTGAGCTGCTGGTTACGAAGAGTGCCGACGCGCGCCAGCTCCTTCTTGAGCTCCGCCTGAACGTCCACTTTCTTGAGGAGGTGCTCGATGCCGGCTGGACCGTGCGTGGCCCCAGGGCTAGAAGCCGGAACGATGCGGCCATCGGACGTCACAGCACTGCGGCCCTCGACGATGTCGTTGAACACCGGCTTTCGGATGCCGCTCAACGACATGATGGCAGTCTCGAAGATGGGGTTCGGCATCTTCTCGTGAAGCTCGAGATGACTCCACTTCGTACCACCATCGCCACCAGTTGTTTTGGGATCGAAAAGCCCACCCTTCTCGGGCTCGAGGGTCCGCATCTTGACGAGCTTGCCGCCGTCTTTGATCTTACCTGCCGACATCTTCAAAGTGCCGGCATCGGTGAGTGGCATCAACGTCAGACTGTTGCCGTCCTTCTCTGCGTTGACACCGAGCGCGTTGAGGTAGGACAGGAACTTCTTGTAGGCGAACGTCGTGCGTGGTGGCGGCAGAGGCTCACCGCTTTGCAGCGCGCCCCACAGCGCATCGTTGTCACCACCCTGCGCCTTGTCGCTCTTCCACGTCGCCATCTCTCGGATGTTGGCCTTGGCGCCGTGCGCCAGCATGCCGTAGAGCTCGAGGCTTCCGAGCCCCTGTGCGCCGTGCTCGCCGCCACCCTTAGGGATCAGGTTGCGGTCATAGGAGTCTCGACTCCTGGCGCTCATCTTGTCTTCGCTCTGGTGGTGGAGCTTGAGCGTGTACTGGAGCCCGGTGACGACGTTGGGAATTTCCTTGCCAGTCTTCGGATCGATAAGCGTCTCTCTGTCGCTGAGCCCATGCTTCTTGAGCTCCCCCTCAACCTGCGATCTAGCATCATCCGAACCGAAGTTCTTTACGAGGTAGGGCTTCCCGGTCTTCTCCGCTACCTTCGACGCTGCGGTCTCGAGGATCTGCCCCACGTTCATACGACCAGCAAGACCGATGGGGTTGTGGACGACGTCAATCGTCTTGCCGTCAGCGGTCTTCGGCATCTCGTGGTCGGGTAGCACTGTCGCGACGAGGCCCTTGTTCGCGTGCCGACTGACGATCTTATCGCCGACAACCAGCGGCTCTTCGGTACGAACATGGACCTCGATACCCTTAGGCTTGTTGTGCACCGCTATGACGGTACCGAGCGTGGGCTCTTCCCAGGTCACGGCCTTGTTCTTGTAGGGCTTCACCAGGCTGCGGTGGATGAGGCTAAGATCGGCCTCGTCCTTGGTGATGATACGCGGCGACATTCCGGCGATGAGCGTATCGCCGGGGTGCACCGTCTGCCCTACCCTGATCACTCCGTTATCGTCGAGCTTCTTGCGCTGCTCCAAGGTGGTGTGATTCGGGAAGTAGGCGTGGAACTTGTTGGTGCCGAAGAGCTGACCATCGGCCGTAGACAACGACTTCTTGTGGAGATGCTCGCTCGTCAGCTTCTTCGCCGCGGACTCAGACACGACCACGGCGTCGTCCACGTTGTAGCCGCGCGCCGGGATGTAGGCGACGCGCAGATTGACGCCTGGCGCATAGACGTCACCCTTCGTGAAGTTGGAGTCGGCAAGCAGCTGCCCGGACTTCACCTTGTCACCGGCCTTGACCACGGGGACGCTGTGCAAGAACCCCTTCTTCTCCGTCAACGGGTAGTGATCGTAGATGGGTAACGTGTGTCGCTTACCATCAGCGTCCTTGATAGTTATGGCATCGGGTCGCACACGATCTACGGTACCGGCCACCGGGGCATGGAAGGTAGTGAAGCGGCCCATGATGTCGTCGAAGGTGATGTCACCGCCAGCAACGGAGCGCACCAAGGGCGTCTCTCTGTTCTTGAGGGAGACAGCTTGTTCCTGATGGCGCCCCGACATAGTGGCGCGGTTCTGCGAGTTGTTGTTGAGGAACGGCACCAAGTTCAGTGCCGGGCTGAAGACCTGGGCCGTTGACGGCAGAACGTAGTGCGCCTCAGAGAAGGGTGTCGTGCCGATGTCGTTGCCCCTCAGACTTGCCTTGACACGATCCGCCTTAGGAACCGGCTTACCGTTCTTCCAGTCAACCTCATCAGGCATCACGACCGTGCTGTCGAAGACCTGACCCGGTCCGACGTGCTCGATCTTACCGGTCTTGATGTTGTACAGCGGGATCTTGACCTCGCGCCCGTCCTTACGGAGACCGAGCGTGGTGTGCAACGTGATGCCGGTGGACTCTCCCTCAGGAGTATGAAGTGGATCGAGGAAACCGAAGTGCGACGGGTTGACGAGCTTGGCCTCTTCGATGATGCGGTGCGCCGACTTCACGCCGCCTTCATCGCCCATGATGGTGGTCTGCTGGTGCCCCGTCATCATGGCCAGGGGGTTCGTCATCTCTGTTGTCGACGACAGAGAGGACTTCGTGAAGAAGGTGCGGACCGGCTTGTTGAGGAGGTCGGGGCCGACGATGTCACCGATCTTATCTCGTCTGTCCAGGTTGTTGCCGAGCTTCCGCACGATGACGTTGCGCTGCTGGCGAATACGATCACCGACCATGTCTTCGACGCCCTTCAGCTCCTTGTGCATCAAGGCGTCACGGTCGTCGGGCTTCTCATCACCACGGCTCACACCGAGGAGGCGCTGCGACACGCGCAGCATGACGTCGGGGGTGATGCGTTCCGCAGGAGTCCCAATGGTACGCTGCGTGACATCCGGCCGCAGCTCCGAAGTCTCGAAGTTCTTTCGAATCGCCTCACTGGCTTGAGAGATGTTGGCGATCTTGCCTTTGCTGAGACGCTCTGCAAACCCAATAGCAGACTTGTCGGGGTTGCGGACTCGGTTGGCCTCGAGGATCTCTTTACCCCACGCGCGCTGCAACGTGTCGTCGTCGATGCCGATTGCTTTCAAGACAGGATACAGGGGCGGGTTGGCAGAGCCGATGCGCACCGTGAACTTCTTGGAGTGAGGATCGAAACCGACGTGAAACCCACCACCCTTTACGTTGATCTGGCTCTCGAGCTCGCCGTTCTGCTTCACTCTGGTGTAGATACCGGGCTTCAACGTCCACAGGTTCTTGACCTGGTACTCGCTGCCGCCCACGATGTAGCTCAATCGCCTCGTGATATCAGGGATCGTCGCTACTTTTCGCGTCGACTTGTCGAGAACCTGCCCCGTCGCATTGTCGACGAGGTGGAAGGTGGCCTTCACATCGCTACCGAAGGTGCGGCCCTGCAGTTTGGCCTCCTTCTGCGCCTTGATGTCAGCAGGGTCCTTAGGGTCTACGATCTTTACATCGACGAGTTTCAGGGTATGTTTGCTGCCGACCAGCGGAAACACGTCCTGAATCGCCTCTCGTACCCCGTCTTGGAGAGCCTTCTGACTCTCTGCTGGGTCCAGTCTCGGCATCAGTCCTCCGTATCGATTCCATTCTACTCCGTATCGAAAACACAGGGGAGCTGAAGGTATAAGAATTTTGTAGAGATCGTGGCTGCCTCTTTCTTTTACACGGGAGGTAATGGATGTGGCCAGACGACAACGACTTCGGGAACAGTTCGACAACGACTCAAACTTTCAGCGATCCGCTGAAGGACTTTGAATCGTTCACAGAAGCGGCGATCAATCCACTGTTGACGCCGCCAGTGTCCACTCCGGACTCATCGGGCAATGGATCGTTGCCGGGACTCGGCGACGATTGAATTCGACCCTCCTCCACATAGTGGTTTGGGGCTTTGTGCTCGGCTTCGTAACTGAGGCGGCACGGGTCCTTTACTTGTGGAAGGGGGGCCGGCTTGTATGAGTCGGTCCGTGGGCGCTCTGTAACAGGCGCGCCCACGGTCTTTAGCTTCAAACGTACGCACAGAACTGGTATAAGTAGAGCAAGGAGGAAATCTAAAATGTGCATGCTATCGTCACAAGAACAGATCATCGTCAAGATCCATCTCGGTAGACTGATGAACGAGGGAAAATCGTTCACCGGTTACCAGGTCTCCCAGTCCGTGAAGGCGGCGATCCCAGAAAACATCACAAGCCCGAGGCACATCAGCGAATTCGTGCGGGAACTCTACAACCGGGGCGAGATGGCGGGGTGGTGCACGACGTGCGTCATTCCGGAACCTGTCGGCCGCCCTATGGGACCGGTTCTGTACTTCAAGCAGCCGGCTTCGATCATCCGCAAGTGTGCGTCGATCAAGAAGAAGATGCTCACGTGGCCGACCGGAGGTGGAGATGGCACGCCGCAGAAACAAGACGGCGCTGACGCAGGCTGAGAAGCGAGACCTTCTCAAGCAGCGGCGCGCAGACAAACGAACAAACTACGTCCCGCCGCAACGCGACAAGTCTATCAAGGCGCCAAAGGTCGTACTCCCGAAGTTCGTGCGCGTCGGCGATGATCAGTGCCGAAAGCTCATCGCTGGTTCGCAGTCCTACTACGTCTTCAGGGCGTGGAGGTCTGATAGCCACGCGTCAGAAGCGATGGAGAAGGTCGGGAACATCGTGCGGGTGTTCCACGGCACGAAGTTCCGTAACATTCACACCATCGCGCAGGAGTCGCTCCGCGTCGAGTCCGCTTCTTCTTGGGGCGCGTTCGGTCCCGGCATCTACACAACTCCTGCACTGAGCAAGGCGATCAGCTACACCAGCGAAGAGCAGGGGTCCCGAATGGTGCTGCGGTGCCGCGTCGCTCTCGGCAAGACGATGAACGCCGGGGCCACGGGGCGTTACACGCTCGAGGAGCTGCGCGGTCTCGGTTACGACTCCGTCACAGCCTACGGCGGCACCCCCATCAACGGTGCGTGGGGCGGCAGCTTCATGGAGACGGAGTACGTCGTTTACCGCAACGAACAAGCGGTGATCGACTTCGTCCTCGAGCTTCGGCCTCTGAACGAGCTCAACACGGTGAAGCAGCGCAGCTACGCGCCGTGCTCTCGTGACGGAGTTATCTGCGCCAACCTCACGGCGTCAGACCACCGCTGTGTCTTCGGGAGTCGAGGTAATAGGTACGAGCCGCAGTACTGTCTCCTCTACTCGCCGGGCAGCCCCCTGCCGACGTCCTCCCGCATCTACCTGGGGCGGCACTCCAGGTCTTACCGATCTCGAAAATCCCCATGAGGAGCGACCTCACCTCAGGTGAGATCGTTTCTTAGCTAGATAGAGGCGGCTTCGGGGCCACGACGAGGCGGGAGCTGATTGGGAAGTTCGGCACCGGCACTAGCCGCAGGCCGCAGAGAGTTAGCCACAGCGCCGGCGAGGTCCGGAGACTGCTGTCCGATCTGCTGCAGCATCATCTGCTGGTTCTCTGCCGGCATCTGCTTGAGCTGCCCCACGATGTTGTTGACGATCCCTGGGGTCACCTGAGATGCGTTACTCATCTGCTGCCCAGTTGCTGCTGGACGCCCTGATGCGATGCCCTCTTGGGTCTCGCCGGGTCCAGACTCTTCGTTACCGGACTGCGCCTGCTGTTGCTCCTGCAGCATGACGGCCTGCGCACGGGCCTGGTACCGCGCCATAACGACTTGCATCTCGCCCTGAATCTCAGCCTGAGCGAGCTGCTGTTGCTTGATGGCCTCGGTCCTGATGCGGGTCTCATCGAGGATGAGCTCGATCTCCTTGTCGGGGTCCAAGTCCGCATCGCTGAGGAGGGTGCGGTCCGAAATCTTGCCGGCCTGGCTGTACTGGAACATCAAGGCACGGCGCTGGAGATCGTCGGCCATCTTGAAGGGCTTGAAGCGAACGTCTACCGTTGGCCAGTCCAGGAATGCAGCGATGTTGTTGATGACGAACTTCCTGATGAAGACCCGCAGCGTGCTGAGATAACGCAGGAAGTGGTTCTCCAACATCCTCAAGCTGACGTTGGAGCCGCTCCAGGACAGACCGCCATAGATCAACTCACCGGGCACGCCCATACCGGCAATGATTTGATCCGACCACATCTTGATTTCCTGAGTCAGCATCAAGCTGCGGCCGTCACCACCGATAACCTCCTGACCGATGGGCAGCGGAAGGATGGGAATGTAGGCGCGGTCGATACGCCATCTCGAAATCTCGCGCTGAATCTGATCCCGCCACTTCGTGAGGTCGATGCTCTGGAACGCCTCCAACGTCTGCATGCCCTGAGGGAAGACGACGCGCATCGGGTAGATGGCCTCTAGCGCAATGGTCTCATTCGCCTTCTTCAAGAGCTGAAGATAGAACGTGTCCTTGAGAACGGGGAGCAGCAGCGGAATACCGACACCGCTGTCTCTGCCACCGCCAAGGATACTGGGCCGTCTCGCATGGAAGACGTTGTCGTAACTCAGCCTGATCATCTTGCCACGACGGACCGAGTCGATGACGAGCTGCGGCATGCTCTCGATGACACGAGGGATGCCCAGCATGATGTCGTTCTTCAGCTGCCGCGGGACGTCGTAGAAGTACTGAGTGTCGCCGGTGATCTCGTTGTGATTGACGGTGACGTCTTCGGGGTTCCAGAGCAGGAGACGGATTCGATTCGGCGCCGCAACGGTCACGTCTTCGGCGTGCGCCTCTCCGTATCGCTGGCACTTCGGGCACTCCAGCATGAAGCGGAAGCCATGGAACCTGTAGTGCACGGTACGGATCGGGAACCTGGAACGGCAGTGGCCGCACTCCAAGAACTTCTCGAACGGGTAGCTGATGGAGACAATCGCGTTACCGTAGCACATGTAGTAGAGACCAAGATCGATGAGGAAGCTACGGATGCGAAGCTGGTCGTCGAGGAAACCGCGCCAGTGCGAAACGACGCCGGGGTCTTCTGCCTCGACGATGAGGTCCGTGATGGGGTACTCCGCCATCTTGTTGACGACGGCAGCGATGACGGGATTCGTCAGGTAGTAGTACCGGCACCACTGAAACATCCTGCGGATCGTATCCGGCAGGTAGGTGTGGGCGACGTCAAAGAACGGCGACGGGTACGCGACGCCATACGGCGAGCCCGTACCGAGGATGCGGCCACGGCTCCGCGAGTATCTGGAGTACGAACTCTCCGTATAGGTGAACATGATCTACCTTTCTCAACGAGCAGGCGGTACTGGAGCACCGGCGGTCTGCGGCGCCGGGCTGTTGAATAGACCACCGATCCTCTTGCCAGCAGAGCCGGCACCCATGAAAGCCAGCGTGTTCGGTAGCATCCCAACTGGACCGGCCAGGGTAAACCCAGCGGTCTCACCGATGACTCGACCAACCCTACTACCTCGTTCTTCAGGCGGCGCTGTCACAGCACTGTACACTGCCGGTGCCGTAAGCGCCCCCATCATAGCGAGCCCCTTTGGACCAGGACTGAGCACTGCAGTACCGAGATTGCGCAGCCTGCTGCCTCCCTCTCCAGGGTACAAGAAGCCTCGAGCCAGACCCGGCAGCGATGTCATGCCCTGCTCTGCCGCCTCTCGATGCGCGCTATTAGCTCTCTGCGAGAAGCGCTCCCATCCAGTGGCCCCTCGCGCTCCGGACAGAACGTCAGGAGGGAGAGCAGCGTGCTGGCCGACGTGCATCCTGACACTCTCCAGTGCCTTGATCCTCTCCTCAGGTGTCCAGTTGGAGTGCGGGCCGACATCGAAACGGCTCAGTCCCTTCTCGATCTGCTCCTGAGTCCTCGGCATGTAACCGGTGACGCCGTGAGCCTGTCGCGCCGCGAACCTGCCGGCCTGCTCTCTTCCGGCTTGCGACATGAACTGCCCGGCACCCAGACCCAGAGTGCCACCGATCATAGCGCCACCAAGAGCACGACGCTTCCAGGCGTTAGGATCGGCGTCCTCAGGAGTGGTCACGGCACCAAGCCCAGCGCCGATACCGGCGCCACCAACGGTGCCTACAGCCCTACCGGCGAGACGGTTCCATCCCTTGTCTGCTGCCCATCTTCCGTAGCTCGCCGGGATATCGTGGGTTACGGTACGAACTCCCGACTCCCAGGTACTCTTCGGCAGGTTCTTGATCCACTTACCGGCACCCTCGACCGCCTCGCTGAAGACGCCGGCCTCTTTAGCGATACCGTCCAGCTCGTTGGTCAACGACTGCAGCATGACGAACGTCGTCTCATTCATCGGACGGCCTCCGCTTGAGCCTTCAGACTACGATGGTACTCGACTCTGCGTTGCTGCACGAGGACTAGTTTCGCGACCTGAACATCAACGACGTCTTCCTGCAGCCAGAAATCACGAGCGTCGCCGTGCTTCATGACCTCCTCGTACCGCTTCCGAATCGGCTCCGGATCGTTACCGAGGACTCGCTCCAGTAGATGATCTGGGGCGCCGCAGCTATCGCAGAAGTCGTTGTCCTCGTCGGAGTCGAAGCGACCGCACTTCTTGCAGCGATATCTCGGCATCGTGGCGTAGCGTTGCGCGAAGTCTGTGGGCGGCGGTAAGTAGATGATGCCGGAGTCAAGGTAGCAAGCCGCCACGAACCTGGCGACCTCGTCGGAGTACGGCAGCTTTTGGATCAGTGCCATCATGTCGATGGCCGGCGCTATCTGAGTAGGCTCCGGTCTGATGAGCACTTTGAAGTCGGGCACGTTGCCGGTGAGCGCCGAAACGACGTGACAGAACACCTCCCACTCCGTCCACACCGCGTCAACGAGATGACACGTCTTCACGGCGTTGATAGCGTTCTGCACTATCATGCTGGGGGTCACCCCGAAGGTCAGCTCGATCTCTGACCACACCGTCTCGGGCTCCCACGACAGCCAATCGGCGCCAAAGGCGTCCAGCAGAAGCGCGTCAAGAATCAGGGGGTGAGACGTACGCTTCGTGAACATGGAGCGCTTCGTAACGCTTCCGCCTTCGGTATCTTCCTTGACGTCGATTGGTGTAGTCGTGGGCTCCGGGGAGCTCATCAGGATATCCAAGAGCTCCTCGATCTTGGTGGGCATGAACCAACCTCGTTCTACTAGGCGAGAACTTCGGTGACCGGAAGGGTGCGGATACCGTCCGTGATGATGACGACAGCGACACGATCACCCGCCGCACGGGGAACCGTCTCTCCGGTGAGCGCCGGAACCGTCACGGTGCAGACGCCCTCAGCGATGCTGAGTCCGCCATCGGTGCCCGTGACCTGAAGCGGCAGACAGGAGACACCGCTGACGAGACACTGCCAGCCGGCACCGACGCCGCCCGACAGAGGAGTCGCCGCCACAGCAGCGTTCGTTGTGCCCGTGCCGCCGCCGTTGCACGTCATGATGCCGGCAACATCGGCATCGGCGTTGAAGTACGTCGCAATGGCGTTGGCCGTGCTCGCACCAACGACGATTGTGACCGTGACATCGTTGCCGACACGGGTCACAGCGAGCGCGCCGCCGTTGACGATGGTCACCGTGAGATCGTTGCCGGCCTCACCGGGGACCGCCGCCGTGAAGATGAGCTCGCTGGTGGTCGCGAAGAAGGTGTGCGACGCGAAGGTCTGACCCTGCAGCAGATTGCTGCCTCGGATCACGACGGGACCGCCAGCCGCAGCGATGGCACTGCCATCGAGCCAGCCGATCTCGGGGTACAGCATGGCGGAGCTGCGCTCCTCCATGGCGTGCATAGCAACGTCGGCGTCACGACGCAGCTCTGCGACCTCACCAGCGACTCCGCCTTTGCCGAGAACTGCCAGATGCGGGCGCCTCGGCGTCGACATTCCGAACGACTTGCTGCTTGCCATTACACTCTCTCCTTACTGATGGCTGATCGTGGCCGAAGGCCCACCGTCACCATGCTGATGCGCGAGACGCGCAATCACTCGCTTCTCACTCAGCGGCAGAGATTCGAAAATCCCAACCGGATTCTTGCTCAGACCCTCGGCGAGCTCCTTGCTGAAGTGCATGCACAACAGCCTGTGGCTCTCCTGCACGAACTTCCGGAGCTCGCCCTCAGTGATGATATCGTTACCGCTCATCCAACGCCACTCCGCTACCTTCTCGACACCCAGCGTCGAAGCCCACGGATCGGGAATGGCGTGGTCCCAGTACTTGTCGGCGCCCGCCGAGATGTCGAGCCGGGCCAGCACTTCTGCGAACACCTCCGGCTTGAGCTCGGCACGCTTCTCGAGAAGCTCGTCGAGCAACGAAACCTGCTCGTCATGGACGTCGCGCCAGAGACGGCGCCGAGTCTCGAACGCCACCTCCATGTCGCCGTCATTGGCGTAGTTCGCGGCCGCGTACTTGCGGATACCGTCGCTCAGCGGCACGGCCAGAGCCTCAGCACGAGACGCGACCTTCACGCAGATCTCGCGTCTCGTCCTGGGATGGAAGTTCTTGTACTGCTCATCGAAGAACTCCGCCGCGGTCTTGACCTGAGCCCAGGTGTCCAGGGGGAAGCTGTTGTAGCCATCCCGACCCTCCAACGCGAAGATCGTTGGCGGGCGCTCCCCCGCTGTCGGTGTCCCGTCGCCGGTCACGTCAACGTAGGGGTCTGGGATGAGGGAGGCGGTCTTGATCTTGTTCGTGTCGCCGGCTGTGATAGGCATGATGGAAGTCCCTGATAGGTCGCCGCGCTTCTCGCCGGGTTTCGGAACCGTCAGCGGGTGCCCATCGCTATCGATCAGCAGCCTACTGGACATCTTCAGCAGCGCGGTTGGCGGCTCGAGCTCGAAGTATCGACACGCCGAGACCAAGTTGCTGGCGATCTTTGTTCTGGCACCGCGAGGAAGCGCGCTGCTCATCTCAGCGAAGTACAGTGCGCTGACTGCGGTGTTGCCTCGATCTGTGCATGCGAACTTTCGTAGTGTCTCGTCTCCGTTGCGGATCACCGCTGCGAAGCAGTTGTCGGGCAGCCGACTGCGCTGCTCGGCATCGAGAAACTCCGCATCTCCGATGTACGACGGCAGCACCCCCGCGAACTTCTTGAGGTACGCGCCGTTGTCATCGTAAACGTCAAAGACAACACCAGCAGTGTTGATCATGCGCTGTCTCCTAGTACTTGGTCACACTGAGATCCTAGCTAAGAGAATACCATCCCGACACCGTGCAGAAAAGTCCACAAGGTCTCAGTTATAAGAACTTCGGAAAGGAACTCTTTTTGTATGCCCAAAACTTACCTTGACGATGACGACTTCGAGGACGACGACGACAACTGTCCGGGCTACGGCGCTGGCTGGCGCCAAGATTCTCGAGACTGCAGGAAGTGCAATATCGAGTACGATTGCCGCGACATCACACGGCAGAACCGGAGATCAAGACGGGAAACATCTACGTCGTTGGCAAAGGTCGGACAGCAGCTCGCGCCGACACCCATCGATTACGATCCAGAGGTTCCAATCTGGGCGGCACTTGTCGTGCGCGCGGCGCAGAACCTCATCTCTGGCGTACTGGCACGCGCCGGGCTTGAAATCTCCATCGTTTTCGAAGAAGCTCGAATTGGCCCGCCATGGTTCCGGGCCTGGGCCAACAAGTTCAAGAAGCAGAGAAAGGAAGATGACTGATCTAAAGTTCACCATACGGGAGCCCGACATCGCGTACCGGGACACCATGTTGTGGCTTCCTAAATCGCGGGTCGCGACACGCGCTCTTTGCGCATCGCTGGAACTCGAGATCGGAAACCAGCCGCTCGTGATGTGGAAAGACGCCCCGCACCATGTCGGAGTGCCGCGCGCGATGCTGAGCGACGACGAGATACTCTGTCCTCTCATCGATCTTACCCCAACATTCGAGCACGTCGATATTCGGAGCAAGTTCCGGCTCGACGCGCAGGATGAGTCGAAGACGACGCAGCGTGATGCGACTCGTGACCTCGTCGAAGCGGAGGGCGGCATCCTGAACCTGGCATGTGGTGCCGGGAAGACCGTGCTGCTGCTTCACGCGCTGTCGATCTGGAAACAACCCGCCATCATAATAGCGGACCGCGACGAGGTGCTGGAGCAATGGCAGGGAGAGATCGAAGCAGGACTGGAGTTCGATGGCGGCATCGGATACGTTCGCGGTAAGCCCGACAGTTGGTGCTGGACGACACCGATAGTGCTGGCCTCGATTCGCAGCCTAGCGAAGTATGCTGACTTCGTACCAGCACCAATGGCGAGACGGTTCGGTCGAGTGATCTTCGACGAAGCGCACCACGTCGGAGCTCGATTCTTCAACAGAGCGGCATCGATCTTCTTCGGTCATCGGTACGGCGCCACTGCCACGGTAGAACGAGGTGATGGCACCGAGACCGCGTACCTTCTGCACATCGGTCCGGTGATCCACAGTAACCTGCAGCAAGACCTTGTCCCCATAGTTACCTTCTTACACTCGCCGACGTACGTCGACCTGAAGGACCCCGCTGTGCGGAAAGAGGTGCGCAGCAAAGACAACTCGATCCATTACCGTCGGCTCATCAATTACGTGGCTAATCTACCGACGGAGCTCGACTTCGTTGAAGAGGAGCTCAAAAGGGTCTCGCCCAAGCGGAAGGCGCTGGTGCTCAGCCTGTCAGTGGACCAGCTCATCGAGCTTCACCGAAGGTTCCCCAACAGCGGACTGATCATCGGAGACGTGAAAGGAGCAGGGACACGACGTGCGGCGCTGCGTGACTACCCGATCTGCTTCGGGACAACGGACCTCGCCAGGGAGGCACTCAACGAGCGTGCACTCGACACGTTATTCCTGCTCGTCGAGTTTCAGAAAGATGGCGCGCTACAACAAGCCACGGGGCGCATCCAAAGAATATTGGAGGGCAAGCTCAACCCAAGAGTCGTAGTCATATCGCACAGCAGGATCGCGAAGTTGAATCGTGCTTCTGGTGTCATGCGCCAGTACTTCAAGCGACAAGGGTTCCGAATCGAAGACGTGTGAGGGAGACAATGAAAGAAGAGTTCAAAAAGAGACTCGGTGAGATCGCGGAGGGTAAGCTCGTAGCGTTGATGAGCGACGGAGTGCGACTCGTAGGAATCGCGCCCGAGATAGAGTTCGAGGACCAGGACGAGTACACGACGCTGTTGAAGGCCGGAGTGATCGTCGTGCAGCGCGGTGCGGTACCCGGCAAGGTGCAGGGCGTCGTGCAGCAAGTCAAGATCGTCAGCATCGCCTCAATCGACTACTGCCCCGGTCCAATGCCGCGCCTCTGTGTGAGCAACAGCAGCGTGTCGTGGTGGTACGAGCCCGCCATGTTGGGGGAGCATGAGGATGAGCTCGTGGCGGCGTACCTCGATTTCGTGGACGGCAGGCCTTCTCTGATCGAGCACAAGAATCCAGACAGGCTGGCGTGATGCAGCTCGACGTTGAACGTCCGTGGTTGACGTGCACGAAGTGCCCCCTCGGCAAGACACGAACCAAGACAGTGATCGGGTATGGGAACCCATCGACGAAGTTCGTCTGCGTCGGTGAGGGTCCGGGCATGACAGAGGATCGTATCGGGAAGCCGTTCGTCGGCGACAGCGGCGACATACTGAACGCGTTCCTGGACGCAGCCGGCCTGCCCCGAGAGTTCGTGTTCGTGAACAACTGCGTGGCTTGCATGCCGTTCAACGCCGAGGGCAAACGCAAGGTCATCAGACCACCGAATCCAGCCGAGCTCGCGGCGTGCAAGCCGAGATTGATGGCGGCGCTGCAGGCCATCGATCCAGTTCTGATACTGGCGATTGGCGGCACAGCGTTTCGCGTCCTCACGGACTGCAAGGACCCCATCAGCAAGGCAAGAGGTGACGTCTTCTACGCTAGGATACCGGGCAAGGAGATGGAGGTGCTGGTTCCACTGATACCGATCTACCATCCAGCGTATTTGATGCGCTCCGAGAACATCAAGAATCGCCGCCGCGAAGGTTCGACGTGGGAACAGACCGCGAAGGACATCGCCGCAGCGGTGACGATCTTCAAGGCCTTGGTGAAAGCGTACTACAATGTGGACATAGGAGGGTGAAGTGAAAGCGACTCCAGAGCAGTTGACGGAGAAGCGCGTCAAGAAAGCGCACGGCAAGTACGTCGAGGCCAAGGCGCGACTCGATGCGTTCACCGACAAGCACGCAGAGATCATCGACAAGATGCAGGATCTCGTCGATGCCGTGAATGCGGCGCGCTCCAAGCTGGAAAGGACGTGTCGCGAGACTGGGATGGGAATCGGAACCATCACGGTGACGAACATCAAGAAGCCGGTGTTCAACACCGACTATCTCGAGGCGCTGTTCGAGGACCGCGAGGACATCCTGCAGGAGCTGATCACGACGGAGAAGAAGGTGGACCGCAAGTTGTTCGAGCAGCTCGTGGTCGAGGGAACCATAACCAGCGAACAGGCCAAGAAGGCGGTGCTGGAGTACGACAGATCAAGACGGCTCAATGGTGTGCCGGATGAGGTAGTGATGCCATGAACGAACGACGAACAAGGACGGAGATGACCCGCAAAGGAAAGCCGCCGAAGGTCCTACGAGACAAGACGGAGCGCGTCGATCTTCAAGACCTTCTCGGAGACGAGAACGCACACATGGTGCGCGGCCGCTCTTTCCGTCTCGGCTTGCCATTCGGTGAGGCCGCAATCACTACGACGTGCGAAGTCGAACTGACCTGCAATCAGAGCAGGAGGAGCATGCTGGCAGCGGCCAAAGCAGCGGAGGCGTTGATCGACGAGGTACTCGAGGACGACATCCGAAGCATGCCGAAGCTGCTCGAGAAGCACAGGAGAAGCGATGAAGACTGAAGCGAAGTGCCGCATCAATTCAGTGAGCTGCGTCGAGCTCACTCTGAAGTTCGGATCGTTATCCGAGCTGACGGCGAAGACGATCTCGGTGCTGCAGGACAGCGATGGCGGCATGCACGGACGCACAGAATTCGTCGGGCCGTGGCCTCCAGAGGTCACCGCACAATTCGCAGAACTGCGGAAGAGCATCGAGACGCACCTCTTGGCGTTCCACTTCGAGACAAAGGGCGGGCCGACAACCATAGAAGAGGCCCGCGCACCCACCGGGATCTTCGGAGAGCGCCGACGTCCCGAGCCTCGAGACGACGACGTAGACGATCTATAAACCGCCCTATAAGTAGTAGGAGCTCGTAATACTACCCACTACCTGTAGGGGGTTGACTGCTCCAGCAGTTCTGGTATTTTGGAAAGACAACTCTGCGGAGTGCACAGATGACCGCGAAGCAGGAACCCAATGCTACGCTACGGAAACGTGTCACCGACTTAGAACTCGGGCAAGGGAAGTTGAAGCGGGAGCTTGCTGCAATGCGCAAGGAGGCCGGCGACAAGTCCAACGACGAGCTAGCGGAGTGGATCGGAAAGACGATACGAATTCGAACACTCAGCGGCGAGATCGTGAATGGAACCCTGGCACGGGTCAACAAGTTCAGTCTATCGATGTCGAGCATGGCCGGTAAGTGGCTCGTTCAAAAGAGTAGCATCGAAACCGTATCTCTCATCGAGGGATAACGATGCAAAACGTCGAGCTGCGCCTACTAGCCAAGGTCATTCGTACCAACGACTTCCGCGCTCTGATCAAAGCCAAGATCACCCCCGACATGTTCGAGACTTACGAGGCCAAGGCGCTGTACGAGACGTTGTGGCAGCACTACACGAACCCAGCTACAGCAGGAGAACTTCCGTCTCCGGAATTCATCAACAGCCGACACCCGAAGATCATCCTCGACTTCAAGGCGAAGAAGAATACGAAGGTACGGACGTTATGTGAGGAGCTGCGACGCGAAGCCATGATTCGAAAGCTCCGAGACCTTCACGAAGAAGTCGGAGAAATCATAGACCGCGATCCGATGGAGGCGCTGAATCGTCTCCGCACCGGAGCACACCTCATTCAGACCATGACCGCGACGTCGAGAGACGTACTGCTGAGTGAGGCGTTCGACGAGATCAAGAGGGAGTACGAAACGATTCGTAGCCAAGGCGGCGTCGTAGGCATACCGTACCCCTGGAAAGAGCTGACTCGTGCCACAGGCGGCATGCTCCCCGAAGAGCTCATCATTCTGTATGGACGCCTCAAGTCGATGAAGACCTTCGTCGGCTGCTGGGTAGCCGCCGATGCGTACTTCCGCCAGAATCGCCGCGTTCTGTTCTACAGCGCCGAGTTGAGCCCTAAGGTGGTGGCGAAACGAATCGCTGCTGCGATATGCCGCATCGACTACGGCGCGATGAAACGCGGCGAGCTGACGAAGAGAGAGCGTCGCGATCTCTTCGACATGCTCGAGACGTTGGCGAAAGACGAAGAGGCCATGGGACGAGGACAGCATCGTCCCGCACTGCTCATAACGTCGGACAAAGACGGCGGCGGTATGGGCGGTGTCAGCCACATCCACGCCAAGGCCGAAGAGTTCGAGCCCGACCTGATCATAGTTGACTCCTACTATCGGCTACGTGATGACAGAACGGGCAAGCACGACTACGACTGGAGAGCGCAGTCCAACATCGTGCAAGACCTCAAGCACCTCGCACAGCAGCGGCAGATTCCTGTAATCGGCATCAGTCAGGCGAATCGCGCCAGCAAAGAGCGCGAGATGAATAGCGGCATGGAAGACAGCAGCTACGCCGACGCCACAGGACAGGAAGCTGATCTCGGTATCCGAATCGTTCTTGGAGAAAAGAACAGCAACGGGACGCAGTACATCACCGGCATCATCGCCGCCGCTCGCGAGTTCGAGGCCTACGGGTTCGTGTTGGAAGTGCAGCCCTTCCACAAGTTCTCATGGAAGGGGTGGATTCAGAAACCGACGTCGTCTGAGATCGTCACTGTCAATGGGCAGGACTTCAGACTCGACGACGATCAAGAGGAGGAAGAGGAGGAAGAAGAGGAAGACGACATCGAGCGCCGACCCGTGCGCAAGAAGATGACCAAAGAGGAAGTGAAGCAGCACAGGAAGCGACGCAGCGAAACAGCACAGCGCCTCAGCAAGAAGACGGTTCAGGACAGCGTGAAATCGATTCGGGAGCTGATGAGCAGGTAGTGTCGTGACCACACCGATCTGGGACATAGTAAGCCCGTATCTCAGCGGCGCACGCCGTAGCGGTCAGGGCAACATGCTGAGCATCTGCCCGTTCCACGACGACACGTCTCGTAGCTTCTCGTTTCATGTCGAGACGGGACAGTTCCACTGCTTCGGCTGTGGCGTCGCTGGATCGCTCTCGTTCTTTCTGCGGCTCGTCGGAAAGTCCCGCAACGACGTCGAACGCATCGTGGCGCCGGTACGCGACGCCATGTCGCAGTTCATCAGGAAACGAATCGAGAAGGAGAAGTGGAGTCGAATCGGCAGGGACCCCTTCATTGGGGAGCACGTCCTGCCAGAGAGTCTTCTCGGTGCGTATGATCGATGTCCTGTGTACATGACGAAGCGCGGCTTTCACAAGAGCCTGATTCGAGCCAAGGATGTAGGCTTCGATGTCGTGAACGAGCGCGTGACGTTTCCGATTCGCGACCTCTACGGCAACTTGGTAGGTATCGCGGGGCGCAGCACGAACGGTGAGGAGCCTCGCTACAAGGTCTACAAGAAAGGATTTCAGACACAACACGGCTACGTTACGGACTTCGGCAAGAGCTTCGACCAAGACTTCCCGAGCTACGACATTCGTAAAGGGGAGTTCCTGTGGAACGGTAACGAAGCGATCCCGCTGGCGTTCAACAGCGACGACCCCGTGGTCCTCGTTGAAGGCTACAAAGCCTGTCTGTGGGTGCTGCAGTGCGGCTTTCCGCAGTGCACCGCGCTCATGGGCGCCGTGATGACAAAGACACAACGCATCATCCTCGATCTAGTAGATAACCCGATTGTTCTGTTCTTGGACAACAACCAAGCCGGTGTTGAAGGCATGTTCAAGATCGGAAGACTACTGCGGCGGACCCACAACGTTACAGTGGCCGCATACCCAAACGCAGAAGAGAGTTCACAACCCGACGATCACAGCAGGAGCGATATTGAATCCGCTATCCATAACGCTGTGAGGTGGGACCTATGGGAAAGAAAAGCGCAATCCAGTCATTCCTGGCTGCAAAAGACATCACGACTGACCTCGACAAAACGTCGTCTTCGCGACGTGGCGGAGGAGGATCGTATAGCGACCGGTGGAACCCGCCCCCCATGGGCGAAAGCGGGGCCAACAGGATCGCCCTATTCAAGGGGGAGTACAAGATCCCCCTTCAGGTCGGAAAAACCGTGGAGGAGATGACGAGAGCCTACTTCCTCTACTACGACCACTACAGCGCCACGAAGCGACGCAGCGCGTCCTGCACCGCAGGACTGCGCTTCGATGAGAACAACGCCGCAGCTCCTATCGACGTCGGTAAGGAGCCATGCCCGGCGTGCCACTTCATCGACAACGACGTGGCCGGGAACATTTCGAGACGGCGCATGCACGTCTTCAACGCGTTCCTGCTCGGCTACTTCCACCAAGTCGACTCCGACAGAAAGTCGGACAGCGGTGTGGCGTATAAGGACTGGGTGGAGTGCGCCGGCAAGCGGTGCAAGCACTGCGGCGCGAACGTGGAGCGCATCTTCGGACGTCGAGTGTTCTGGCCGCTGTCGCCGCGGTTCGTGAAGTCCATCAACGCCTACTCCAAGTCGGAGTTCTCGACGCGGTGCCGTTGCGGCGGCAACCTCGAGAAGATCGGGCTGGACTGCCCGGAGTGCCGCGAGATCCTGTACGACTTCGTCGAGGACCGCATCGACGACAAGGAGATCGCTCAACTGAGTGCGACCCAGACCCGGTGTCCGGGATGCAAGGAGGTCGTCGTACCGAAGCTCACGCTGGAGTGCGACGAGTGCAAGAAGCCTACGCCTCTGACGCTGTGGGACGTCGAGATGAAGGTCGTCAAGGTCGGCACCGGCACAGACACGGCCATCAACATCGTGAAGTGGGAGCCGATCTCCGACAAGGTGCGCGAGCTCGTCTCGAAGCAGAAGCCGTTCGACTTCGGGCGCCTCTTCAAGAAGATGGCCCCGAACGAGATGGCGAAGCTCTTCGGCATTCCGAATCCCTACGAGGACGAGGACACGAAGAGCGACCGCAAGCACGTCGACTGGGACGAAGACGAGGATGACGACGGCATCAAGCGCAAGGCCGTGAAGAAGCGGCGCCACGACGACGACGATGACGACGATGACGATGACGACGAATAGCGAAACGAGGTAGCGATGAGTTGGGTGAAGCGAGCCGGAGTACTACGAGCCGGCATCGAAGAGACGCATGCTCTGGGACGGCAACTTCGTGACGCCTCCCTGGGCGTGTACGACTTGAATCATGAACCCACACGCCGCGCCATACTGCAACGCCTCATGACGTACTACAGCAACGTTGCGGCGCTTGGCGGCGGAACCTGTGATGGTTACCTGAAGACGATGACGGGCGCTCGACTCGACGAGCCTCGAGACTTCGGCTCGCTTCTCTCCAACTTGTTGAGCTACTACAGCGACTTTCGATTTCGTCGTACGGAGGTGCAGCTATGGGATGGACAACGGCGCGCCCCGATCCGATCTGGGTCAAAACGCCGAACCAAGTCGGGAAGCTACGAGAACAATTCGCGGCGAACCGCGTCGCGGCCATCGATACGGAAACGACGGGGGTCGACATAGCACGAGACACCGTGATGTTCTGGTCCATCTCTTTCGGGGACGACCGCTACTTTCTGGAGCGCGCCTTGTTGCCGCAGTTCGAGAAGGTCTTTGCTGACCCGGACAGAACGTGGATCGGGAGCCATACGAAGTTCGACGCCCACATGTTGGCGAACAGCGGCATGTACTTGGCCGGCACTCTGTTCTGCACGCTAGTCATGGACCGGCTCCTAAACGCCGACGCCGATCACGGTCTGAAGGATACGTACGAGCGCTACTTCCACGAGCATCAAGCGACGTTCGCAGAGACTTTCTATCCGCGGGGCAAGGAGAACAAACCTTACAAGCCCAAGGGCAAGACGCTTCAAGAGATCATGATGACGGCGTGGAACGACAACAAGGAGGGGGTCGTAGACTACGCCAGCATGGATGCCTGGGCGTCGCATCGCGTCTATCGTCACCTCCGCAGAGAGCTCAACAAGGTCACGACGTGGCGCGGCGAGACTTTGTGGGAGCTCTACCGCAGGTTCGAGGCTCCGTTCACGAGAGTCCTGTACGCGATGGAGCACGTCGGCATTCAGCTCGACACCGCCTACCTCAAGTCGCTGAGGCCTCGTATCCAAGACGAGATGGGTGAGCTGGAAAGCAGGCTCAACAAGATCGCCGGCGTGCGCATCAACATCAACTCCATACCGCAGCTCAACGAGTTCTTCGTCAAGAAGCTGCACCTACCGGCGCTGAAGAAGACCAAGGGCGGGGCCGTAAGCATTGACGCCCTCACCTTGGAGGCGTGGGCAGCAGGCGGCAGCAAAGCCGCCGCAGTTGTCTTGAAGTACCGCAAGCTCTCCAAGATACTGAGCACCAACGTCGAGGGCCTCCTCAGCGCCGCCGATCAGTACGGTAGGGTGCACGGCAACTTCAACCAGCACGTCACCGAAACGGCGCGGCTCAGCTCCACGGAGCCCAACCTCCAGAACATTCCGCGCCCCGGCTCTGAAGACAAGGACCCGTTCCAGCTCCGCAGGGCATTCATCGCGAGGCCCGGTTACGAGTTCATGTCTGCAGACTACGACCAGATCGAAATGTATGTCGTGGCGCACTTCGCCAATGCCATAGGCATGATAAAGAACATCAAGGCGGGCCGCGACATCCACAGTAGCAACGTAGAGATCGTCTGGGGAGAGCCCTACGATGACGTCGTTGCGGCGAAGAAGAAGGACAAGAAGGGGCTGACGGAGT
>Ga0316625_100000014_pt1 | contig 29392 bp, 62 predicted proteins | sample OWC_Aug_T1_C1_D1_FD_207655 | JGI IMG/M metagenome (GOLD analysis project Ga0316625, IMG submission 207655) | Wetland soil microbial communities from Old Woman Creek delta, Ohio, United States - OWC_Aug_T1_C1_D1_A | ecosystem: Environmental > Terrestrial > Soil > Wetlands | place: USA: Ohio... | reverse complement strand
ACTTCAAAATTGAGGGAACAAAATGGTCAGCAGAAGAACTCTCTATCCCAGAGTTTAGAACTCTATACTTGAGAGGGAAGATAAAAGAACTCTATCCCCAACCTACACAAAGGGTAGAGGAAAGAAAAAGAGTTAGGGAAATTAATATAAAAGGTAAGGTTACTGGAACTTACCCATTAGAAGGTGGTATTCCAATCCCACCAAGGGTTGTTCATAGACCAGCCACAAACTGGAAGACTATGAAAGTAGGGGATTCATTCTTTGTTCCTGGAAAAACAAATAATTTTGCCGCTTCCTGCTATGCAGTAGCAAAGAAACAAGGAGTGAAGATAACTACCAGAACATCAAAGGATGGTGTAAGAATCTGGAGGGTTTCATAGGGGGAAATTCCCCCTCGTATTCTACTAAGGAGGACGGATGAAAAGGAAGATAACATACTTCAACCACAGAGAAACAGAGTGGAGTTATGGCTTATATAAGGAAAGACTAACTACTAACGAGGTTATTTCCTTTATAGGAACAAATGCTAATGAGCCTACTATCACTCCTTGCCAAAAGCCAAAGGTTATGCCTGGAAAAGCATACACCCTTGAGTGTCCTTCATGTAGCAAACTTATATCAGTATATAATTGGGATAAATGGTTGGCTATGTATGTTAGACTTTCCATAAATCCGTTTCTATGTCAAATGATTGAAGCAATAAAAGGAGGTAATGATGCTCTATAAGAAAGGTGGATTCAGAGATGTAATTAACGTAGGAATAGAGTACCTTGAAAGTGTATTAAGTGATATGGAAAAAGAAGGTGCAATACAGAGTCCAGAGATTAAAGAAAGGGCAGAGAAGAAACTACAAGGACTAAAAGATTTAAGGGATAGAAATTCTCTTGCATTGAAAAAGTTGGGAGTACTTGAAGATAAGGAGAGAGTTTCAATGGTGTTCTCTGTAGAGCAAGAAGGGGACTTCTTCTTGTTTGATAAGTTCTGCTTTGTTAAAGTGGAGAACAAGGGAGACATACCAAAAGTTGCCAAGATATTGGGGAAGAGAAACTACATTGAGTTTACTAATTTTCCTACAGTAAAGGAGGTAAAATGAATCTTACAAGAAAAAGACACCTTCCATACAGGGGTGACTGGAGACTAATTGTTTCTGGACAACATAAACACAGCAGACGGTATTGGGGAGAAGATTTTGACCCACCACCTTACCATCCAGAAAGATATTTTATGGTAAGAAATACCTACAGTTCAAGAATAAGAGGACTGGTTATAAAAGAGCAGTCCGATTCCTGCTACGAAACTTCTTCTGTAACCACATTCTTAGAAATGCTTTGGAATGAGATTAGCCCATCTCCACATGATGATATATTCTTTGATTGGATGGAGTACATGGGTAAAAAACAAAATGAAAGGGCAAAAAGACGTACTTGGGGAGAGCCTGAGGACATTACAAAGTTGCTCAGTAAACGAATCCAAGAGTATTTTCCTGCATTTAACTTAGAGGAAAACAAACATTTATTACTCAGGATACTAATGACATTAGGAGAGTAAAGATGACATTAATTTGTGACAAGAAGGATGACTGTGAGTATGAAAAGAGGCATAACTTGGAGTGTTTCAATGGCTGGAAAACAAGAAACGCTTATGAGAGAGAGTGGTTAGGAATGCCAAGTTACTGTATCTGGACAAGCAGAGAAACTTCATGGGTTAAAAAAGGAGGAAAAAAATGTACATTATAGTTGAAGTAGTGGGATGTTTGCCTTACGTCAACGTGGTACAGTCTGAGGATTGTGAAGGTGCTATGATATTTGAGTCCAAGAGAGATGCTAAACACTTTGCAGAGGAGAACTGTGCGTGGGACTACAAGGTAGTGGAGGTGTAGAATGAAGTTCTACCAAATGTCTATGGATGAGTGGGAACAAGCCAAGATGAATGTTAAGCCCAAGAAGTTTACTCCAAAGAGGAAAGATAATTGGGTGCATAGATGGTTTGTCAATACCCATGCTGGAAAGCAGTATACTGTTGCTATGCGTGAGGATGGAAGCTTTGGTTGCTCTTGCCCAGCTTGGAAGTTCAGAAGGGAAGAGTGCAAACACATCAAGAAGATTAATGAGAACCTGTTCCTTAACTTGATGGTGGAGACTATTGAGGTGAATGAATAAGGGATTCCTAAGGAGGAATTATGGGCAAAAAAGAATTCACGGAAGAAAGTGCAGTAAAGAAGCTCCAGCAGAACAAGATTAAAGTGGAGAACAAGACAATAATTTATAAGGGGGTAGGACTAAAACTTCTTGGGGCAGTTGATTTCCTTGTGAACAACTGCAAGTATAAAAAGAAGGTGGACTAATGGAACTATTAATAGTAACTGTAGTGGTGACATTTTTTATTAAACTATTCAAATCTTAGGAGACTATCATGAAGAAACTTGAAGAAAAAGGAAAGATTGAGTGGGCAAAAAGAACAGCAAAGGAATTGGGAGTAAGGTTTCGGACATTCAAAGTCTTTGATGAAAGTTTCACAAAGGAACTTGGCAGAGTGACTGTTGCCAGAAGGAAGATTGACAATGATAAGTTTGTTGTTTCCTTAGCATATATAGACGGTGCTAAGAAACAGAGAGAACATTTCTCCAAAGGGATGGGGCAGTATTGGGCTATGAAGTTTCATGTTGGAAACTACCAGAAGAAGTTCATTGTTACCGACCCATCCTTAGACAACTTGAAGGACTTGGTGACGGCATACTCTGAAATGAAGAACATTAAGTGGATGAAAAATTCTAAGCACATTATTTAGGGGGAAGTTTCCCCCTCGTATTCTACTAAGGGAGGACTAAATGGCAAAGAACAGTATTGAATCCTATACGGATGACTTGATTAAGGAAATGACTACGTTTTTCGATAGTAACTATCCTGCAACTATCACATTTAAGAGAGGTAGGAAAAAGAAAGATGTAGCAGGTTCCATGTTGTATGGTGCTTTATTAAAACATAATTGGCAAGTGATAGAAGAGGAAAAGAAAAGAGTGTTGTTTGAGAATATTCTTGGAGGAAGAAGTGAGAAATTATAGGATGTATTACATGTCCCCAGAGTGCATTTTAGGTTTCTTTGTAGGGAAGGGAAAGTTTCATTGTTGGGGGACAATAGACGGTCCACCAGAAGATGCAAAGGTTATTGATGTATTCTTTATCCATGAGAAAAGAATTGTCGGCATGACTTTGGAACACCCTTCTTTTGAAGAGCTTCCAGATTTGGCTACAATACCTGTTCACGAAGTCCAGATAGTAGGTGCTGATACGGCACTAAAGGAATTAGTTAAGACCCATTGGTTTGAAATGTTTGTAAAGGATGCATTAGAGGAAGGTGAATAGATGGAAGTGATATGCTACCATGCCGATGTATGCAAACATTTAGAGAAGGAAGTATGTAGCATGAGTAAGCCACATGAATATCCAGGGGCTACATGGCAACAGAAATTTAAAGGAATCCCATTTTATTATGGGTATTGTCCCCATAAGATTAGAAGTGCAAGTGGAATAACAGCAGATAGAAGGCAGTATGTCAGGATGTTTGAGCCTTTCTATATCCATATAGTTAGAGAGTTTCTTAGGAGAAAGAAACATGAAGATATGGAGATGTAGTAATTACTCACATTGTATTGTGGAACCTAAAAGAGTCCGTAGTAAATGGTGTAAACTTGAATTTAATGAGGAACCATTATTTGGTGTATCTTGTAAAGGAACTGTAAGACAGTATGAGGAATATACATTTCAAGATATGATAGAGGAGGCAATATGCCGAGGAAAGGTTGGAAGAAGAAAACGTGGAGTGACTTCTACGAGGAGTTTAGAAGAGAAGTAGAAGGCATATTAGGGGAATCTATGACAGAATTCTATGACAAAAGGGCTGAGGAAATATTAGCTGGAACAAGAATGAAGTTCAGCCACCTTGGGCAGACAGAGTTTCAAATGATTTTGGAATGCTTTGCCAAGCTAAGGGGACAAAAGTATAAAAGATATTATAAGTCCAACTACAAGAAAACTTTTAAACAGTTAATGGAAGATGCTATAGAAGGAGAGTGATTATGGGATATCTATGTAACGACTTCTTTACCTGTATAAGAAAGGATTATGATGAAAAAATGTGGTATTGCCAAACTGAAGAGCAATCAGTCAAGGTTTGTGATGGAATAGTAAGAAGAATCCATATCTCAAAATTTGAGATATTAATGAAGGAGGCTCTTTTAAAGGAGAAAGATTATGGGATTAAGCTACCCTAAAGTATTAGCACTTGGACACAGGTACATAGAGAATATCCTAATAGGTGTAAACCATGCCGAAGAAAAGATTGATGGAAGTCAGTTTAATTTCGGTAAGATAGGAGGCAAACTTATAGTACGTTCTCGTGGTGCAGATATAAACCCTGAATATCCTATGGGTATGTTTAAAGATGGGGTTGACTATATTTTGTCTATACAAGACAGATTAACAGAAGGGTATTCTTACCACGGTGAATACCTCCAAAAGCCACGACACAATGTTCTACAGTATGAGAGAATACCAAGGAACCACATAATAATCTTCGACATCGAAGACCAGTACGGTAATCCTTTAGAGTATGACCATAAGGTTATCCTTGCTAATCACATAGACCTTGAAACTGTTCCTAAGATTGCTTTCTGTTTATCTAACGTGGATGATATTAAATCCTTGCTTGAAAGAGATAGCGTTTTAGGCGGTACAAGAATAGAAGGAATTGTAATTAAAAATTACTTCCAACTTGCTCATGATGGCAAGTATATGGTGGGAAAATTTGTATCTGAAAAGTTTAAGGAGAAGATGAAAGTATCTGTCAAAGAAGGTTCTGGGAAGACCATGATAGATAAACTTGTGGAAGAACTAAAGACAGAAGCACGATGGAATAAATGCGTACAGCATTGTAGGGAAGAGGGGTTGTTAGAAGAAGCACCAAAAGATATTGGATTTTTAATCAAAGAGTTAATCAAAGATTTAGAGGAAGAAGAAGGAGATTATATTAAAGAAAAGCTGTATCAATACTACAGCAAGGAGATTAAGGGCAGAGTAATTGCAGGATTTCCAGAGTGGTATAAAGAAAAACTATTGGACAATTTAAAATAAACTATTGGACAATTTAAAATGAAAATACAAGACTGTGAATTCTTTACAGAAGAAACTCCGACTTCTGGACTATGCTCAAGAACAACAGAAGAAATGCGGTTCTATGCAGGGTACTGTTATAGTTGGATGGTAGAGGATAAAGACTGTGAATTTTTTAAAAAGAGTTTCAGAGTTTTGGTGAAAGAAGCCTTGGGGAAGAAAAAAAAATGATTGTTCAAGGTAACATGACATACCATGTTAATTGTGGGAATTGCAAGTACATTCGTGCTTGTTATGGCTTCTCAAAGAGGGAGAAGATAGATGAGTCCATCTTCAATATGGCTCCAGTAAACTGCAATAATTATATTTACAAGTATGATTTTGTTGAGTTAATGAAGGAGGCTATCAATGACAAGAAGGCAAATAGAAATAAAGTATCCAAAAGTAGATATAAAAAACGATGAGTTCGTCCAGAGAGATGAACAATGGTTGAAAGAGTATAAGAAGGATATTGAAGAATCAGTTCCAGACCAAGGCTATCCACCTTGGACATATGCTTGGTTTAGGTGTCTTGACGATGGGAAGAGTGATTGGTATGGTCCTGCTTGTAGGGTATTAGATATTTGTCCTAAATGTTTTAAGGAGTGGAACCAAATGTATTATGCTACACATTGTCAATGTTTTGCAGACTCTATGAGAGTGGCAGTTGGAGAGAAAATAAATACTTGGGCGAGGTAGTTATGATGATATGTCCCTTATATGACATTTGCAAAAATGATTTCTGTATCCATAAGAAACCCCATTCTCATAGTGAGTTTGGATGTCAGAAAGATAGAAAAGGTATCTGCTCAATAAGGGATGTTTGTACAAGACAGGGTAAGTGTGATGGGTATAGAGAATGTGTTTCCTTATTTGAATTTGAAATGAAAAAAGCAATAAAAGGAGAAGAGAGATGAAAAAATTTGTTTTGGCTGGTGTGTTATCATTAAGTTTGATGGGAAGTGCTATGGCGGATGAGATTGTCGCCTGTACTCAAGTTATTTCCTACAAGGTAACTAATTATGCTTCTGTTATTTATCAGAAGGGAAAACCTGTAGGGTATCAGACACATTGTGTACAAGGATACGATGTGGATGAACATGGCTGTATCTATACTCACCTTGGAAGGAACCCTTGGAAAATATGTGCTCCATATTCTGTTGTTCAGCAGTCTGATGGATGCTGTAGGGACACGCAAATGCCATGAAGATAAGAAAACAGAAGAGGAGAAAAAAACTTAATTTTGCCGTGCCATTAGATGAGTCCACTATAGTAGAACTTGAAGAATTGGTGGATAAGAACTTTAAATCCATAACTAAAACAGAGTTCTGTCGGTATGCTATTGAATATTGCATGAGGAATGAGAAGTTCATTAAAGAAATGAAAGGAGTAGACTAATGGATTTTTCTAAGAAGTTACAAGAAGAAGGCATAAATGGAATCCATACTTGGCAGATAGAAAGTGCCTTGAAAACACTCCATTCTATTATTAGAACAGTCACAAAGGAAGACTGTGACGTTCTTCTTTCAAGACCTATAGAGTCTTGGATAGATGAATTATGTGAATACAATGGTCTTGCTCCAATAGAGTGGAAGGATTTCAAGGTGCAGATGTTCTTGGCTATGGAGAAAGAGTTTAAAAAGAAGAAAGAGGAGGAAGAATGTACAAAGTGAAAATATATTCATTAGCAGAGATAGTGGAAGTTGAAACGCTGACTGAAGCATACAAGATAATTGAGAGGGAACAGAGTGAGAATAGAAACATTTGCATAGTCGAGGATGGAAAACCAGCAAATGAGGAGAACGTGAAATACGTCATGAAAAAATAAGGATGCTCTATCTTAATGAATAAGGAGATATAATGATAACGAAACCAATGTTAGCGTGTCAGGTAGAGGACGTCACAAAAATTGATTTTCCGATGCTATGCACCCCTAAATTAGATGGTATACGAGCAATAAAACAGGGTCGTCTACTGTCAAGAAAGTTTATTGAGATACCCAACGAGCAAATCCAGCAGAAGTATAGTTGGTTGCCTAATGGGTTAGATGGGGAACTTATTTTGATAGAGAATAATTGGGCAGGAAGTGGTTTTAACAAAACCCAGTCCATTGTTATGAGAGAAGAACCTATTCTGGATTCTGAGATGTATAAGGTTTATTATTTCATCTTTGACTATGTTATGGGAGACTTAAAAAAACCATACATTGAAAGGATGGCTGACTTGGCAGATTTACAGAGATGCTGTTCCTCAGTTGGTATAAGATATTTGCTCCCAAAGAAAATTGATAATCTGGATGAGCTCATTGCCTATGAGCAGAAATGTGTGGACGATGGTTATGAAGGTGTAATTCTGCGTTCACCAAATAGTCCTTATAAACTTGGTAGGTCTACCTTCAGGGAGCAGTATCTTATGAAACTGAAAAGGTTTGAGGATTCAGAAGCTAAAATAACAGGGTTTGAGGAGAGGATGCACAATGAGAACGAAAAAGAAAAAGACAATCTGGGACATGCTAAAAGGTCTTCCAAGCTGGACGGTATGGTTGCTACTAATACTCTTGGCTCCCTCAATGTTACTGACATTAACACTAATATTCAATTTTTTATTGGTTCTGGTTTTGATGATGAGTTAAGAAAGGAAATATGGGACAACCAGAGTAAGTATCTTGGTGCTTTGGTGAAGTATAAATATCAACCTTCTGGAGCAAAAGACAAGCCAAGATTTCCAGTATTCTTGGGCTTTAGGGATGCAAGAGATTTATGAAAATTTGTAAAGGCTCATTAAAATACTCTAAAAAAGAGTGTACTTCTGAAGGTGGGGAATTGTGTGAACATTATACACCACACAACCATGTTTTAGATGGAAATTTCAATGAGTGCATGACTAAAACTTGCCACATGTCAGACCATGTAAAGGTGAAGTATAGGAGAATTGGATACTGTGTATCAGAGTTTGAAATAGAGATGATTAAGGCTATTAAGGGGGAAGGATGCACGACCAAGCAAAAGTAAAAAGAAACATTAATACTTTGGATAATCCGATTTGGATTCCAAGTAAGGATGGTAATGGAGAAACTCTCTCCAACAGACCTGACTTTAATTTTTTCACATTAAAAGGACTCGTTACAAGGTCTAAAGATATAGACATTCTAAACAGATTGCTATACTTGGCACAGAGTAGAAGGAATCCAGAGTTGGAATTTTTCTCTGTAACAACTCTCCTAAAAGAGTTAGGTTATGAGAAATCTTCCTCTAATATTAGTTCAGTTATGCTGGCTGTGGAGAAATGGCACAATGTGAAGTTAAGATTTAAAAAGGACATACTTTATGTGGTGGATTCCTATATATTTGATAATCATGTTACTTCTGGAAGAAGGAAGCACGTTAGAATTATTATGAATAAAGAGTTCTATAAATTTAATAATGACAGGTATTCTGTATACTTGCCCATCAAAGCTATGGAAGAACTTAAACCTTACTCTAAAAGACTATATGAAATATTGGTAAAATCGTTCTACAAGAGAAATCATTATAATATTGGAATAGAGAAACTTGTTGGCAAAATGGGATACCCCTACTATAACATTCAACCTCATTCTGAGTTCAACAGAATCGTAAGAAATGGAGTTAGAGATAGTAAAAAATTACTTAACGTGAAGGTAACGAGAAAAGGGGAAGTTTTTTACTTTGAAAAAGCGTGACTTCCTGATACAAATAACTGTGACGAGTTGATACAGAAAGCGTGACTTTCTAATACATGAAGTGTGACATTCTGGACATAAAATTAGCTGTAAGTATTATGAAAAGATTCAGGAATCCAGAATCAGAAATATATTATAGATAAACAGAGTTATTGACAAAACATATATATGATATTTTAATTAAAAAAAGGATTTTTCGAGGACGACAGAAATCATGTACTTTTGTGAACATTATAAAACTTGTAATCAACACATGGCTACGGCTCCTGAGAACCCTTGGATAAAATGTAAACTTATAACTGGAGTTGCGAGTGTAGAATATATTTATATGAAACCAAAGACTAACATAGCCTTCTGTGGATTTCATCAAGGGGACATCAAGGTTATAACAGAGTTTGAAAAACTATTTTTGGAGGCATTAAATGAAAGATAAGACAAATGAAGAATTGAAAGACATCATAGCACGAGCAGAAGCAGAGTTACTCTCCAGACAGAGTCCTTCCTTTAAAAGGGAAATGTACTTTTATAGTGCCTTATGTCTGGCTGTAAAGAGTAAAGGTGGGCAGACTATGCCGTTATCTGTTTTCAAAAAGAATCCGAGCTCCAAAACTTTATTAAAGAATACTAACACATCTTACGATAACTTTATAACCTCCTATGCTGACAAAAAACTTTCACTTGTGGAATGGAATGCTCTCTACAACTTTCTAATCAGCCTCTGTGTAGAAGTTATGAACAAAAATGGCGTGGATATTACTTTGACCTCAGTATTAGCATACACACAAAACCATGTTCAGGATATATTTAACCATGAATTTCCGTTCTGGTTAGAGAATAAAATGTTTCCGTTATTTATTCAAATGGTGATGAAGAATGAAGAAAATCAATGAGTTACAGTTATTTTTGGAATCCTTTTATAGCGTTTTTTTAAAAATCCATTTTTGGGGCTTTTACGTTTCAACTTTTCGAAAGGAATTTGAAAATGTGGAATAAATATAACTTGAGAAGGTTACAAACGATACTTCCGTCACCTAATATGTGGTGCAAGTGTTGCACCTTCTGTGGGAGGTGGTGTGATAAGAATTACTTTGTTGATAGAAAAGGACCGTATGATTGGGAAGAGAATCGCCCATGTCCTGCTGACAGGTTAGACAAGAATGAACGCTGGTTGGTATCAGAGTTTGAAATTTTAGTATTGAAAGGATTAGATTATGAAGACCCTGATGTTGGTAGATGAAAACAATTTAATGTATAGGATGTTGGAGATAAATAAAGAGTTGTTCTATGCTGGTAAGCAGACAGGTGGACTGTATGGTTTCCTGCAACTTTTTTGTAAGTATATTAATTACCATAAGCCTGACCACATTGTAGTGTGTGCAGACAAACCTCCTTATAAAAGGAGCACAGCTTTCAAGCTATATAAAAAGGATAGGAACCCTCCAACTCCTACTTATAATAGGCTTGACTATATCAAGGTAAGCAGAAATCTTATCAGATATATGTTAGAAACCATGAACATTCGTGTCTGGGAAGAACAAGGTTATGAGTCTGATGACTTGATTGCTTTGATGGTAAGACATTATAAAGGTGTTGGAAGGATTGTTATTTGTAGTAATGATGACGACCTATACCAGTTGCTTGATGTTAATGTTTTTCTACAGAGAAGCAAGGATGTATATGGACTGACAGAGTTCAAGAATGAATTTCCTACACTTGAACCTTTTGATTGGAGTCTTGTGACTGCTATGTGTGGGTCCCACAATGGTGTTAAGAATATTTACAAGGGACTTGGCATAAAGACAGCAATAAAAATCTTAAATGATGAGGATAAACTAAATAAGTTTATGAAGGAGTATGGAAAACAGTATATGGCAAATGTTATACTGACAAGTCTTCCATTTGATGATGATATAATGGCAAACATACCGAGACTTGATTCTTATGGGTTCTCATTAAGGAAGTTAGAAAACTTCTTGATGAGGGATTGTGGCATACAGATTACTAAAGCTATGGATGATGCGTTCTCTATTATAGGGGGGAAATAATGAAAGAGGTAAGAGAGATAGTAATAAGAATAAGACCAGGAGAAAAGATTAAAGGTTACTCGACAGTGGATATTTATATGACAGTTAATGGAGTTGAGAAAGAGTTGCATGAACTGTTAAAGGATTCTGATATTAAATCTAGATTTGATGAGATGATAGACATAGTTAAAGATGCTATCAAGGAGGAAATTAGAGAGTATGAACTACAGGAACTGTAAATACTTTTCTGAAGAGATTAGAGGAGGTAATTCTCTCTATAGTGTTTGTGGTTTAAATGGAAAACATTGTGGAGCATACTCACATAGGGAAAATTACCCTTATAGGTGTCTAGGGTATGAACCCACATTCAAAGCTATAATGGAGGAGGCTATCATTGTTAATGAGGTAAAATACTTGACAAATAAAATACTTGACAAACAAAATTAAATATGGTATAATATTCTATGAAAAAACATATTAGGAGAATGCTTATGGAACCAGAAGGGACAGATTTTGATAAGGCTGAGTTTGAACACGATAAGATTTCCCAATCACATAAGGTTGGGCAGATACCTTCTGCTTTTGGTATGTGTGCAGAGTGCAACTCCTTTTTGTACAGAAAGACTACATTGGAGAATGATGAGTGGGCTTGTGGTAATGAAACTAATATACATTTTAGAAAAGTTCTTCCTAATAAGGATGACAGAATAAAATTCTGTACTAATTTCTATCCCAGAAATCAGATGGACTTGTATGAAATGTATCAGATTGCTTACCCTATAGAGATTAAAAAAGAGTTAGGGTTTAAGCTTGTCGATGATAACGAGGAGAAATAATTTATGGATGAAACATTAAGTAACGCTTTACAAGAAAATATAATAACACTTTTAGTATTTGACAAGGCTTCGGCTCCTTTAATTATAAGTAATATAAAGGTAGAATTATTTGGAAATACATTTTACAGAGAGATTGCGAGGAGGTCTATAGACTATTACAGGCAGTATGATGAGACTCCCAACGAACATATTGCTGATTTATTTGACGCTGAGCTAAAAGACAGTTCAAAGAAGGAAATTTATACCAAGATACTGAAGGCGTTGTATGAGAATAAAGGTACAGTAAATAAAGAATACGTTCTGAATAGTCTGGACAAGTTTATCAGGCTTCAGAGTTTAAAAATTACAGCTAAGGATTTAGTAGAGGCACTACAGAAGAATGATATAAACAAAGCTGACACCATACTTGCACATTCCAAAAATATACAGGTAAACTTATTCGACCCAGGAATAATGGCGTTCAGAGATATGAACTCATCATTAGACTTCTTGAATAAGATGGACACAGACATCATCTATACAGGTATCAAGCCTTTAGATGATATGGAGATATGTCCTGCTCCTAAAGAATTGTATACCTTTTTAGGAAGGTCTGGTTCTGGTAAGAGTTGGTTCATGGCACAGTTGGGAAAGTATGCAATATTACAAAGGAAGAAAGTACTGCACATAACATTAGAGCTCCAAGATTTCAGAGTTATGGCACGATATATGCAGACATTCTTTGGTGTGGCACATAAGGAAAAGTTAGACCAGCCCAAGAATACTGTCTTTAAGACGGATGCGTTTGGCAACATAATAGATATGGATTTAATAGATGTTATAGGTGTACCATCTTTGAGAGATAAGGACATATCAAAGGTACTCACTAACAAAGCAAAGAAACTTATGAACCCACAGATGGTTGTAAAGTTCTTTCCTACTGGAACCTTATCTATTGATGGTCTTAATGCGTACCTAGACAACCTTGAATCTTATTACAATTTCATCCCTGACATAGTTCTCTTAGACTATTTAGATTTGATGGACATTGACACAGAGAAGATGAGGATTGATTTAGGTAAGACTGCGGTAGACTTGAGAGGTATTGCTGGTGAAAGAAATCTTGCTATGGTAACAGTCGCACAGACTAATGCTAAAGCAGAAGGGAGAATGATTCTAACTAGGAGACATTTAGCAGAAGACTTCTCCAAGGTTAGAGTTAGTGATAACTTGATAACATACAATCAGATGGATGGCGAGAAGAAGTTGGGTGTGGCAAGACTTTATGTAGATAAAGCAAGGAACTCATTAGATGGTAAGTCAATCCTTATTACACAGAACTATTCTATAGGACAGTTCTGTTTGAAAGCTATTGAACTGACCAACACTCCTAACTATGTTGAGTTTCTTAAGGATAAAGGGTACTTTAGTGAAAAATGATGATTTTAAAGAAAGAGTAAACAGAGTAAGGGATGCTTTTCTAAGAAAAAAAGCAACACCTTCACCTTCACTTAGTGCTTCACCATCTGTATCTTGGTCTGCTTCACCAAGTGTATCTTATAGTGCAAGTGTATCACCAAGTGATGAGATTGAAAATAAGTATGAGGACTTTGTGGAGTGGTGTAAGGAAGAGTACCCACAGATAGTTATAGAATATGATATGATAAAAGGGATAAAACTATGAAGATGACTGATGTTTGGAAGGTAGCCAAGTTAGCGAAAGATGTGAATGACTTCTTTGAGTACGATGAGGAGTCAGCTAACTTGGAAAATTTCTTAGCGTGGTGTAAGAAAGAATACCCACAGATAGTAGCAGAGTATGATTTAACTAAAGGGGTACAGATATGAAGAAGGCATTAATCACAGGCATTACTGGACAGGATGGAAGTTACTTGACTGAGTTGCTTCTTGAAAAGAAATATGAAGTACATGGAATTATACGTAGGGCGAGTACATTCAACACAGGAAGGATAGACCACCTGTATACTGACCCTCATGTGAAAGATGTTAAACTGTTCTTACATTATGGGGATATAAGTGACTCAAGTAATATGACTAATCTTCTGTATGATATTAAACCTACAGAGATATATCATCTTGGAGCACAGAGTCATGTAAGAGTCAGCTTTGATATGCCTGAGTATACGGGGGACATTACAGGTCTTGGTACTGCAAGGATACTTGAAGCTGTAAGAAGGAGTGGTATAGAAACCAAGTTCTATCAGGCTTCATCTTCTGAAATGTTTGGGGAGTCACCACCTCCACAGAATGAAGATACTCCTTTGAAGCCAAGAAGTCCTTATGCTTGTGCAAAGGTGTATGCCTATTGGATGGCAAGGAACTACAGAGAGGCATACAAGTTGTTTGTATGTAATGGTATCCTTTTTAACCATGAGTCGCCAAGACGTGGAGAAACATTTGTCACAAGAAAGATAGCTAAAGCAGTTGCTTCGATAGAGTTTGGGTGTCAGAAATATTTGTATCTTGGAAACTTAGAAGCCAAGAGAGATTGGGGGCATGCTAAAGATTTTGTTCAAGCTATGTGGAAGATGCTTCAACAGAAAGAACCAGACGACTATGTAATAGCTACAGGGGAGACCCATTCTGTAGAAGAATTTGCTGAGTTGGCATTCAGTTTTATGAATTTAGACTGGAAGAAATATGTTAGGATAGACCCTAAATACTTTAGACCTACTGAAGTTGATGTACTTCAAGGTGATGCAAGTAAAGCTAGGGATAAACTGAAATGGAAACCTTCTGTAACATTTAGGCAATTAGTTCAAGAGATGGTGATGGAAGAATACCATAAATTAAACGAGGGATTTGAGGAATGAAATTAGGTAAAGCTATAGTGGGAGGAGCAGTAATACTGCTTCTCTTCACTTCAACAATTAAGAATGTAAAGTATAGGAACCCTATCAATGATAACCTATTGTTCAATATCGCTAGGGTTGAGAGTAATCATAATGATAAGGCAGTATCGAAGAAAGGAGCTCTTGGCAGATACCAGATAAGGTACTCGGTATGGCATAAGGAGTTAAAGAAGGAAGGAATAATTAAAAATAAGAAAGACTTGTTCGAGAGAGAACCAAATGAAAAGGCTGCGGTTTATATACTATCAAAGTATTGGACACAGACTGGAAACTTGAGAAAGACCTTGACAAAGTATAGTGGCGGTGCTAAAAATTACTATGAGAAGGTGGTAAATGGGGAAGAAAAGTAAAAAATATGGTATTGCTATGCCTGCCAACTTCACCATAAGTTATGTCAGTTCTTTTACCGCTACAGGTATTGACCATAATGCCAAGAAAAGAAGTGATAAAACATTTATCTGTTATAGGGAGAACAAGTGCAATCATAAAGATTGTACAATGCATGAAGCACATCAAGCACCAAAATATGATATATACGCAGATAAAGGATTAGAGTTTTACTATGCTTCATGCCCTCATAGGTATGAACAGATTAAATGCTATGAAGTATTTGGAATTCATATCATAAGACAGTATAATTTGGATAGGTACTCAAAGTCTGGAGAAGCTAGAATAAAAAACCTTGAGAGGAAGATAGAGGAGATGAGACAACGAGTAACTATGTTAAGGAGGAAATTCGATGTCGCTTAATACCTGTGACCATAATTCTTTCATTGTAGTATATGAAGGAAGAAACTGCCCTGTATGTGTTGAACAGGAGGAATATGCTAAGGAGGTTGAAGTTCTTAAGAATAATTTATCTCAAGAAGAAATGATGAGGGAGAATGCTGAACAAGAATTTGAAAATGCTGATGCGGAGTTAGAAAGAATTTATAAGACCTATGATTTTGTAATGAAAATGGAGGACGCTACCAATGGCAGAACTGTTCATAACAAGTGACACACACTTTGGTCACGCTAACATTATAAAGTATACTGGACGCCCATTCAAGGACGTCTACCACATGGATACTGAACTCATCAGAAGGTGGAATGAAAGGGTAGCCCCAGAGGATACCGTTATCCACCTAGGTGATTTCTGCTTTAAGAATAGCCCAGGAGGTAAAGAAGGTGAGGGTACGGTGAACCCAGCTAAGTATTATACTGACCAGCTTAACGGTAAAATTATTCCTATTAAAGGGAATCATGATAAGAATAATTCTTTCAACACCCACATCACTGGGCTGGAAATATCTTTTGGCAAGTATATGTTCTGGGCTACACACAGACCCGATGATTGTGACTTTGCCTACAAGATAAACTTGGTTGGACATGTTCATGATAAGTGGCAATATAGAACTTACTGGAATACTTCTAACATGAAGAATATCCTTCTGATAAATGTTGGGGTTGACCAGCACAACTTCTATCCATTGAAGATGACACAAGTATTACAACTGATAGCGAGGATAAAAAGAAATGATAAATAAAGAAGCCATAATGGAATATCTATATAAAGAACCTGTGATAGACTACTCCAAACTAAAGGTTGGGCTATCAACTAAATCATTTCTAGGTGTGGTTAATATTGATGGACTTAAAACAAAACCATATCATCACCAGATGGTGGGCTTATATGTAGGTCTTGCTGAAGACAAGTTCTTATATTTTTATGATATGGGAACAGGTAAGAGTAAGATAGTTCTCGACATACTTACTATAAGAAGTCAGATTCCAGATGAGTGGAACAGAGCATTAGTAGTGTCTCCAAATGCTGCTACAGTTGATACCTTTGCTAAGGAAATAGAGAAACATTCTCACTTTGATTGCCAAGTCCTTATGGGCAGGAGAGAAGAAAGGTTAGAGTTGTTGGAGAGGGAAACAGATATAAATATTATAAACTATACTGGATTGCTAACCATTTGTACTGATGCTAAGAACGGTGCGTGGGTTCCTAACAAAGATAAGATAGCTAAACTTTCCACACTGTTTGATGTACTTATCTTGGATGAGATTCACCTTGCAAAGAATCATAACTCCCTAACCTTTAAAGTTTTGAAGGACCTGGGTAAGAATATGAAACTTAGGTATGGACTGACTGGGACACCTATAAATCGTGACCCTATGGCATTGTGGGCTCAATTTAATCTTATTGATGGGGGAGAAACATTGGGTAAATACATCTCTTTATTTAGAGAAGCATACTTTTCCATGAAGAATAATTTTTGGGGCGGGGTTGACTTTAAGTTCAAACCTAACTTACAGGAAAACTTAAACAGAAAGATAGGACAGAAATCTTTAAGGTATGCAGAGTGGGAAGCTAATGATTTGCCTGAGAAAGTCGTAATAGATATGCCTATTGAGTTATCTCAAGAAGCTTCAGAGTGGTATCAGTCTATTATTAATGGAATCATTTATGCTGAAGGTGATATAGAATTAATAAAAGAATCCTTTCACAAACTGAGAAGACTTTGCTCTGGTTACTTTGTCTTTAAAAATGCTGAAGGAGTAGAAAGAGAGATTACAGTAAAGGAAAACAACAAACTTGAGACATTAATAGAACTGATTGAGTCATCACCAGAAGATTCTAAGTTGGTAATATTCTTAGATTATGTCAGTTCAGGCGACAAAGTATGTGAAGAATTGAGGAAAAGGAAAATAAAGTTTGAGAGATTGTATGGCGGAACCAAAGACAAGATAGCAACTAAGAATAGGTTTATTGATGACCCTAGCGTTAAAGTTTTTGTAACCAACACTAAGAGTGGTGGGGTTGGACTCAACTTGCAGGTTGCCAATTATGCTATCTTCTATGAGCTACCTTTAAGTAACATAGATTATATGCAGGCACTTAAAAGGGTACATAGAACTGGACAGGAGAAGAGAACATTCATATACCACCTGACCACTAAGAATAGTATAGAGGAAAAACTTATGAAATATATTGTTGAAGGACAAGACCTGTTTAAGGCGTTGATAGAAGGCAGAGAGAAATGGATATAAGGAGACAACATGGAATACTCTGAAGAATTATACAAACAAAGCATGGGGATTATTAGAGCATTAGCCTACAAGCTGATAAAGAAAGAGGATGAGTCTATTATAGAGTTTCAAGACTTGGTTGAGGTAGGTAAAGAAACATTTTTAAAATGTTTGAAGACTTATCAAGAAGACAAGGGTGCTAAGTTCAGCACCTACCTACACATTAAAGCAAGAAGTGCTATGAGAGATGAGATAAGACGGAACAGTTTCACCAGACGAGCCAAGCCTGGAGTTGCTGCTATGGTATTGTTTTCTGATAGGTCTAGGCAAGATGATATGTTAGAAACTTCTAATCCAGAAGAGGTCATTCTTATCCGAGAACAGTTAGAGTTGTTGAGGCAAAGGTTACGAGAACTACCAAAAGAGTATAGAACTATACTAAAGCTAATTTATTGGAATGGAATGAACATGTTGGAAGTGTCAGCTTTTCTAAAACTAACAGAAGGAAGAGTGTCACAGCTACACAAAGAAGCCATAGAATATTTGAGGGAACTAAATGAGAGATAAGATACTAAAACTATTAGATGATTACGGCATAGAGTATGCTACAGCAGGAAAGAATATTGGTAAGGATGCCATAGCAGGTATTAACTGTCCCTTCTGTGGTGATGATGAAGGCAGACACTTGGGAATAATGGAGAAATATTATACTTGTTGGCGTAATCCTTCGCACAGAGGAACCATACCTTACCTGTTTAGTAAACTTTTAGACATATCATTTAGTGAAGCTAAATTTTTATTTGAAAAAAATTACGTTGAAGATGATTTTTTTCTTGACAAGGGTGATAATTTATGGTATAATATTAGTAGAAATTGTGAAGAAGTAAAAATGGGTGGAGTCCAAAGCTTGGAATTAGATAAAACATTTAAGCCACTTGACCAGAGTCTTATGGGTAAAATCTTTTGTAATTACCTTATGTTGAGGGGATTTGATAACATACCAGAGATGACTGCCAAGTATGATTTAAGGTACTGTATACGTGGAGACTGGGCTTACCGTATCATTTTTCCTATCTACATGGAAGGAAAACTTATGTCTTGGATAGGAAGAAGTGTTGATAAGAAAGTTCAGTTAAGGTATATGGACTTGTCTAAAGAAGAATCAGCAAGACACCCAAAGTTTTGTCTGTATAATTATGATAACCTTGTAGGTGGGAAGATGTTGTATGTAACTGAAGGTGTGATGGATGCAATAAAATTAGATTTTTACGGTAACCCAAATGTTCATGCCACTTCTATCTTTACTACTTCTATGAGAGATGAGCAGATAGCATTGTTGATGGAGAAGTCTATGCTGTATGATAAAATCTGTATCATGTTAGATAAGGAGACAGAGATACAGGTAATGACTTTGTTAGATAAATTATCTTTTATTAAAAATCTTTCATGGGTCAGCACTCCTTTTGGTGCTAAAGACCCTGGAGAACTAACAAAAGAACAAATAGAAAGGATAGAAAATGATTGAACATAGAACGGCTAATACAATAGAGAAGGCTATGATTCTTCAAGGTATCCCTACTAAGTTACTTAGTTCCCTATCTAGATTTAAAGCTTTCATAGGAGGGGGCTCACTGCTGTCAACCCTGTATAATATAGGGAGCCTAAAAGATTATGACTTGTACTTCAGAAATGAGCATGATGCTATATGGTTGGAAGATTTTCTTGATAGTGAATGTATACTTCAGTCAAAGACAAGTAATGCTAACACATGGATTTCAAGGTTCTATGACTCAACAGTTCCTATACAAACTGTTAAGGTTCACTTTGGACCACCAGAACAAGTCTTGGAATCTTTTGACTTAGGTATATGTAAGATAGGATACGATGTATCTTCTAATCTTCTATACCATGACTCTGAATTTTTTAACCACTTGTCTTACAAGACTACAAGCGTTAGTGGGTATGATAGACCAGCCTCTACCGTGTTCAGAGTTCTAAAGTATATGGAGAAAGGATTCAAGCCTGACATCATGGATATGACACGACTTGGAATAGTCGTTTCTGCCTTCTCGGAAGATGAGTTAATGAATGGGTTTGATAAGGGATACTACTCTCCTTATACTGAAACAACAGGTCTGGCATTACAGAAGTATCCAGAACTAAAAAGATATATGAGAGATATGTCAATGAATTCGCTATCCTTCAATAAAGGATTTCTATCTCAGATAGTGGGTAAAATAATGGAGAGTCTATGAAGAAAAAGGAAGTGCAGGTTGAGATGATAGAGAAACCTTCTCATTCATTTTGTGAGAAGTGTAAGAACTCTGACACACGGATACATAAGGACACATTGAATACCTTGTATCTAACTGTGACTCAGTTGTCAGACTATTTCAATTTTGAAGGGAAGATAGATACAAAATGTAGGAAGCTAATAGACTGGATGAGAAGACAACAAAGAATGGAGATGAAAAATGTTACTAAAAACTCAAAAGTTTCTCGCAAAGTTATTTCTTAGTAGTCTTTTTGTAGGCTTTATCTCTGCTTTTCTTTATTCAGTAGGGCTAAAGATTAGTTTGTTTGTCGTAGGGATACTGATATTGGTAGTTTTAATTATACTAGCTCTAGGAATATTATGTATTGATGAGGAGGATGGTTATGACAGATGATGCGTACAGGAAAGCTTTATTGGCAGAGATAACAGAGAATGAAGACATACCTAAGAGTAGGGGGAAGACTATGATGATTAAGTATCTCAAAGGAGAGAAACTTAGTGCTAGTCAGTCCATTATAGCCCAATGTTTCTGCTGTAATGGGTACTTTATGGATGGCATGGAAGACTGTGAAGACCCTACCTGTCCTCTTTATGCCTTCTACCCTTATAAGAGAAAGAAAGGCGAGTCTAATAGGGGGAGGAAGAAAAAAGATGTTTGACCTTTACTACAAAACAATTTATCTTTATGAGAGAATAAAGAAACTTGAAGACAGGATTAATAGACTTGAAGATGTTCACCAGGATGAACTGGAAGGTATGAGGCTACCTTATAGACTTGAACATCCTGACACTCTTAGGTCTAATCCTTTTGGTGAGGAAGAATGAAAAGATTCTTGGCTTACTTGTTTAGGTGGCAGTTGTCTACCATAATCTTGGCTCCAGTTGTTGCATATTTTGCAAGTGCTTGGGTGGCTGCGATTGTGGCAAATCTAATAGGGGGGTGTATATTTTATTGGGTTGATAAATGGATTTTTAACTCCAAAGAACTTGATGTTCAATGGGAAAGGAGGTACGGAAAATGCTTTGACTGTGGTAGAGAAGGTAGAGTTTACAGGATTGTAAAAGCACCAAACTACAACAAGTTGGCTGACCCTGACCCTGAGTACAGGTGTGGGAGTTGTGCTGACAAAAAAGAAAAGGAGATTCTATGAAGAAGATTTTAGTTTTGTTTATGGCTTTATGTTTTATATGTGTAGGTACTATGGCTTATGCTGATGAGGGCAACCATAATGGGTGGAGAAATAGGAACAGCAATATTGATATTAGAAACACTAATGCCAATGTAAACTGGAACCAGAACACTAACTTGAACACAAATGTGAACACTAACACCAACACAAACACCAACACTAATACTTCAAGTGCCAATAGTGAGAACAGGAATATTAACTATGGTGATGAAAGGGATGTGTTGAACACGGCACAGATAGTACCATTTGAGGTTCCTATGTATCAGTTTGGTAGGATAGGAGACTATACTGCATCATTACCAAACTTTGCAAATATGTCTAAGCTGGGTGCTAATGAAGTAATTCTTAGGATTCTTGAAGTCTATAGTGGTTCTTGGCTTTCAAGGATAAGGTTTGAGGATTTAGAGATGGCACTCCTTGATAGGAGAGAGAAGTTACAGCCTACCATTGAGGAGAAGAAGGTTAATGTAGCTAAGATACGCTACAGAGTTACTTATAAGGATGGAGTCTCTTCTGGTGGTGTAGGTGGTGGGGCTGCTGGTAATGTTGCGAATGGTGATGGACTTAGTTCAGCTACAGGTTCAGTTCTTCCTGGTTACCATTCCAGTACACATAACCCACAGTTCATTATTACGTTTTATGAAGTCAGGTAGCAAAAGGGGGGACATTCCCCCCTCGTACTTTATAACATGGGGGATGCTATGGTATATAGTAACTACAATAGTATTACTTATATGGAGCTAATATGAAAATAGTTGAACAGTCTTGGGAGTATGACTACTTACACAACCTAGTGAACTACGTTGATATGGTAACAAAGATAGAAATGGCTGCAAAGAACTGTTACCTTTCAGAATGTTGTTCTAGTTTTAGTAAGTCAGAAGATTTTATCAGAAAGCTGATAAAACAAAAGCACCTATCACCGTTTGAGCATGTTAATATAACTGTGAAAATAGTTACAGATAGGGCTGTACTTGCAGAACTTACACGACATAGGATTGCTTCTTATTCTGTTGAGAGTCAGAGGTTTGTAAAGTATAATGAGGTTGAGTTTGTTCTTCCTGTTTGGTATGAAGATTATGTAAAGGGAAATTCTACCGATGCTGTTCAAGGTGCCGAGTATACTTACTGGAAGAGTATGTGTAAGTTAGCAGAAGATGGGTACTTTCATTTAATGACAGAGTACCAATGTACTCCACAAGAAGCAAGGATGGTGCTTAATAACAGTACAAAGGTATCTCTCACCATGTCTACCAATGTTAGAGAGTGGAGACATATACTTGAACTTAGAACTAGAATGGACAACAACCCACAGATGAGAAGTCTAACGACTTCTATACTTACTAGATTTTCAGAAGACTACCCTACACTATTTGAAGACATACTGGAGGAGTAAATGATATTCAAGTTAGGAAAAACCGAGCAACAGAAGAGAAGAGATACTGAGAAGAAAAAAGTATGGCATAGATGGTTTGCTTGGCGTCCAGTATATGTTGGTGAAGAAGATGGAAGGAATAGAGTAGCATGGCTTTCTACAATTTATAGAATTCTTGAACCAAATTATACTACTATGGGATTTCATTGGAGGTATTCAGTGAATCTTAATGAAGTAATGGAAGAAACTTTAATGGAGAAATAATATGATATATTGTGAAGACTGTTATTGGTTTAAGTACAGCATCTTTGGTGGTAAGAAGTATGGACAATGCCATCACTATGATGCCAATGTTGCTTGTTACAATACTGACGCTCTTATCTCAAGAAAGTTCGCTCCTTTTGCTTCATCTGAACGTTCAGTTACAGGTAGATGTGGTAAAGAAGGAAGAAACTTTGTAGAGAAGGATAAGAAATGCTAAAGAAACTTAGCTGTGGAGTATTCGTTGAGACCAAAGCATACAAGTTTTACAGGATTGACGGTGAGTATATTGAGTTTATATATGAAGTACAAAGTAAGGGACATGGAGAAGATTACCATTTAGTTATTAGACTAAAAGCTACTGAAGATGAATTAGGGGAGGTAGACCAACGGCAGAGTCAAGGGACTTAAAATCCCTATAGTGTGGGTTCCAATCCCACTCTCCCTACCAATGGAGGATATATGAGAATATATGTAGCAGGAAAGTTTAGTTCTGACAATGTTTTAGGAGTGTTAAGTAACATTAGAGAAGGTGTTAGGTTCTGTGCCCACCTTCTACAATTAGGTCATGAACCATTTTGTCCATGGTTAGACCATCAGTATAATTTTTATACTGACAAGCTGAAAGTAGAAGACTACTACAGAGGAAGTATGGCATGGCTTGAGGTATCAGAAGAAGTATGGGTATTGCCTGGATGGGAAAATAGTAATGGTACAAAGAAAGAAATAGAACGTGCTAAAGAATTAGGCATACCAGTAAGGTATGTTGAAGAAAAATAGGAGAGTTGTCCGAGTCTGGCTTAAGGAGGCGGTCTTGAAAACCGTTACACCGAAAGGTGTCGTATGTTCGAATCATACACTTTCCGCCAATGCCACTGTAGCTCTAACGGTAGAGCAGGGGTTTTGTAAACCCACGGTTGGGTGTTCGATTCACCCCAGTGGCTCCAAATCATAGGTGAAAGCAATAAGAGAAGGAGAATATTATGGAAGAGAAATTAGAACAAAGTCTAGTTAGAGAGTTTCCTGGGATGTTCGATTTAGATTATGGTTTCGCTGTAGGTAATGGCTGGTACAAGTTGGTTAGGAACTTATGTAGGGAAGTCTACCCTATATACAAGAAGAAACCATTCAAAGTTATTCAAGTTAAGGAGAAGTTTGGTGGTCTTAGGTTCTATACTGAGCCTGACGTAAAAGAAACTCAAGACTTTATTAGAACTGCTGAGGAAGCCAGCTTCAGTATCTGTGAGAAATGTGGTGAGTGGGGAAAGCTAAGATTTGGACCTTGGGTTTTGACGTTGTGTGACCAACACGCAAAGGAGTTAGGGTTTGAAGAAAAAAAGAAAAAGGTTAATACCAAAATTGGGTCCTTTGGTAGCACTAATAAGCCAAAGGAATAGGGTTCACGTTGATAAAAAGAAAGAACAAAGTAAGAGAGGCTGTAAGAAATGGAGAATTCATGACACTTAAATGGGAAGAGGGAAACCTTATAGTAAATTACAGCAAAGCTTTTGTCAATAATAACCTGTGGAGAATAACATCTCTTGGGTATGACAAAGAAGACTTCCTTCAAGAATGTTTTATTGTGTATAATAACTGCGTCAATAAGTTTGTAGGAGAACCTAATGATGCTTTATTTTTTAGCTACTTTAAGCAATGTTTAAAGAATGCGACTAATAATCTTTCAATAAAATCTGATAATGAAAGAAAGGCTATGGAAATTTTTAAAGAAGGCGTAGCTACAGAGGGTAATGCTGAGGAGGAAGCACTGTTTACCCTTAAATTGCATGAAGCTCCGTTGGATATTAAAAAGTTTATTAGGAAAGCTATGTATGGAGATACTCGACAGGGTATCATGTATGAGAAAACTAAGAATTATTTCTTACAGGAGGTATAATGGTAGAACTTGATTATTTACAATCGGTAACTTCTTGTTTTAAGTTACCTAATGAAGCCACGCCTACATTTATAGTTCGACTGATTACGTCAGTAGAAAATCTTGATGATGAGTTCTTTTACTCTTTGAACAAGGAAACACAAGTGTGGATAAACAAGAAAGTAGTGCAGATAATAAGGAGAAAATATGAATAGAAAAGAACTGTCTAATGCATTAGAGTTAGCGAATAAATGTTTAGTGGAAAATAAAATAATACCTATCTTTGGGCATCTATGCTTTGACAAAGTTAATATCCAATCGTTCAATGGAGTACAAGGCATCTCAGTACCCTTTGATTCTGGTCTTGAGTTTACTGTGAAGGGGGACTTGTTTACAAATCTGGTAGATAGCTTCTCTTCTGAACTTATAGACTTGCAAAAGGGTACTGATGTTGTTACTTTGAAACAAGGTAAGTCTTCCAACAAAGTTGTAGTGCAAGACAATAGCACTTTTATTTCTCCATTCCCTAAAGTGAGAAAGGGTAGAAAGATTTCTATAGATGAAAAGTTTATAGAAGGTATGAAGAAGTGTTTAGTTATAGCAGATAAGAGCAGTGTGAAAGAGTCACAGAATGGCGTAACTATCATGAGCTCCCCTAAAGGGTTCTTCATGTACTCTACTGATGGTGCTAGGATTGCTAGGTATAACATAGGTAGCGTAAGTCCTGACACTTTTTCTTTCCTTCTTCCAGATAAGTTTTGTAGACTTCTTGTAAATTTATTTACTACGGGTACTGCTACTATAGAAGTAGATACAGATTATGCAATAGCTACGTTAGTAGATTGTGAACTATTTACTCATATAAATACTAACGTAAAGTTGGAGAATTTTGATGGAGCATTCAGCAGGTATAAAGTAGACAGTCTTGTTTATGAAACTGTTCCAGACTTGTTTAGAGAAGCTGTAGGTAGGGGGAGTATTGTCACTAAGGCAAGCAAGAGAAAGAAAATGTCTTTAACCTTAGACACTAACAAGGTTAAAGTAGAAGTCTTTTCTTCACAAGCAGAGATAGAGGAAGAGATAGATTTGACTACTACTTTTCAAGCTAGGTTTGATGTAGATATAGACCTGTTGGCAGGGTTACTATCTGTAGTAACAGATATATCTTTTATGAAGGTAGATAAGGGCTATATAATTGCTGGTAGTGGAGATGATTTCGTAACAATATTGGGGACAAGTGTATGAGTTTCTTTTTTGCAGAAGATGAGAAGACAAAGAAAAGGGATAAGAATCTTAAGATAGCTTCCCAGTTAGGGTGTTCTGTTTGTCCTAGAAATTCTCTAGATTTGAGAAACCCTAAGATGAAGCCTACAGGCACTAACAAACCTGTCATTTATATCTTAGGAGAATCTCCTGGGAAGAATGAAGACTTTAAAGGAGAACAATTTATAGGGGACTCTGGTGAAATTCTAAGAAACGCTATCCTATCTGCATTTGAAGGAGACGTTGATTACATGGAATTTACTAGATTCTCTAATATAGTTAGGTGCTTCCATAGAAATGAGAAGCCTTCATCTTTTGAGATAGAGTGTTGTATAGATTTTACTATTAAAGATATAGAGCAACACAAGCCTATAGCTATCTTCAGCTTTGGTGAAACTCCATTGAAAGCCATACTTGGCGGGAAGTCTATAGGTATGTGGAGAGGTAGAAAGGTTCCTATAAAAGTTGGTAGTCATGTGTGCTGGTTCTTCCCCTTCTATCATCCTGCATTCATCCTGAGAAATAGAATGAATAAGTACAAGGGAGAGTATGAATCAAACTTTGAACATGATGTAAAGAAAGCTATAGACTTTCTCTTCGGTGGTGAAGAAGAAGATTTCTACTATCCTACAGTAATAGAGGACGGTTATAAAGATGGTGTAATCATATTAAAGGACGGTGTATCTGACTTCCTTTATGGATATAACGAACCTATTTACGCAATAGATATAGAGACCACTGCACTCAAACCTAATGAGCCTGATGCTCGCATAATTTCGATAGCTGTTGGGACAGATGAGAAAATTTTCTCATTCCCATATTCTAATGACATAAAGAAAGCACTAAGATTTTTACTAGAGAAGGAATCTTCAAAGATAGTTCACAACTTAAAGTTTGAACTTGAATGGTTTCTTCACCTGTTTAACGGTGACCAAATGTTTCTTAGGAATTCTACATGGCATGATACTATGGCACAAGCCTATCTCTTAGATGAAAGAACTTCAAGAGAGGAAGGAATGTTATCTCTTGACAGACTGACACAACTGTACTATGGTTTTAATTTGAAGGAGAAGTCTAATGTGGATAGAAAACAGTTGGTACTATCAGATGAAACATTACTCTACAATGGAATGGACTCTAAATACGAGTATAAACTTTTCTTCGACCAACAAAAGAAAATTCAGAAAGAACAAGGACTGGAGTTATGTTATAATAACATCATTAAAACCGCAGCAACGCTTGCTGTCACTGAAACTAAGGGACTCAACATCGACTCAGCTACCTTGAAGAATCTGTCTCTCAAGTATAATAAGAGAATGGAAAGAATCATGAAGGTTATTGAGGGGATAAAAGAGATTAAAGACTTCGAAAGTAGGAAGGGGTTTAAGTTTAACCCTATGTCCAATGACGATGTTATTTATATTTTTAAAGATGTGTTTGGGTACCCCCAATTAAAAGAAACTTCTGGTGGAAAGTCTGGTGTTAAAAAGTATGCGGTAGACAATGAGGTTCTACATAGATTTCAGACAGAACAAGGTAGTAAATTAGCTAAGTATATTCTAATGTACAGGGTTCATAAGAAATTGTTCTCAACCTATGTGGAAAACGTTGAAGGCAATACTATTAACGGGATGCTTTATCCTAACTTTAACTTATACTTTACATCTACTGGCAGGCTGAGTAGTGGGAGGGAACAATGAGCAAAGGAGATGTAAACTTACAAAACTTTCCTAAACGTGGTAACATAGAAGTTAGAAATATTATTACAGCACCTAAAGACCATTTAATAGTAGCCTTTGACTATGGGCAACTTGAGGCTAGGCTACTTGCTATGGCTAGTAGGGATAAAGTATTCTGTGATGCTATCTGGAATGATTCAGATACCCATTTTAAGTGGACTGATAAGCTTATTGAAGCTTGCCCAGATGTCTTAGAAAGAAATGATGTCACAAGAAAACAATTCAGAGATGATAACAAGACTAACTGGACGTTTGCTATTTTCTATGGGTCAGTTGAAGAGTCTATAGTTGCTTATTATTACAGAGAGTATGGTATAATGCCTGACGTAATTAAGAAATTGTATGAAGAGTTTTGGGAGACATACCCATCAGTTAAAAAGTGGCAGGAAGATGTCGTAAAGTTCTATAATGAACACCAGTATATCACATCATTGACTGGAAGAAGACGACATGGACCGTTAAGTGTTAATAAGATAATTAACTTTCCAATTCAGTCAACAGCAAGCTATGACATTTGTCTGTGTGCAGGTGATAGATTGTCTGACTTGGCTTATGCACTTAACAAGCCACAGTATCAGTATAGAATAAATATCCATGACGATTTAACATTCTATTTACCAGAAGAAACTCTTGAGGAGGACATACTCTTTATTGCAAAAGAAATGTGCAGACCTGTTTACAACTTTATAATCGTACCATTACAGGTTGAGTGTAGTGTTGGAAGTAACTGGGGCAGTATGAAAGAAATAGGAAAATGGGACTCAAAAGATTTTGGGTTTATGGTGAAGAAATGAAGACGACAGATTCTCAGATAGATTATTTGTCAAAGCGTGGCAAAACTTACAACTATAAGTATAGTATACTCTCAGACATTATGGAGCTCTTTCTGCATCAGGATAAAAATGTCATAGAGTTGTTTGGTGGTGTGGGGATAACAAGTTACTTTATTCAAAAACAACTTAACCCCAGAACTCATGTTATTAATGAGGTAGATGATAGGTGCATCAATGCTCTTAAAGAGATTCAAGAGGATACCCCGTTACTTGATGGAGCAGTTATCAAGAAAGAAGACTCCTTCTTCTGTGACATCAAAGACTATGACATAGTTTTTGCTGACTCAAACTTCACAAAGAAGATGTTCGGGAAGTTTGACGGTATCTTTAGGAATATTAAAAATACTTTAGTTTTAACGGAGACTGGGGTGTTTAATTTAACATTTAATAAGACGACTACAGCAGAAGACTACTTTAAAGACTATCAGGAGAGGTTTAAAAAGTATGGATTGTATCTTCATTGTGCTTTTTATACCCATACGTTCTCGATAATGCTCTTGAAAAAGATACCGTTAGAGAAGGCAATCATAACCAAGTATACTAATGAAAATACTGAATGGAAGGAGTATGTTAAATGTATAAGTACCCCCTAGCAGTGACGCAACAGTTTAGATTCTGTGGTAATCCATTTCGACTTGATGTGTACTTGGGTTGTGACTTTGGCTGTAAGTATTGTTTTGCTAATAGCAAACTTGGAGGCACTAAGTTTAAGGAGTATGATGTAGCTGACATCAACGTACTTCGTACGAACTTTAAAGTCATAAATTCTGGTAAGGAAATTGGTGACAGCATCAACCAGAACTGTCTTATTCACAGAGTACCTTTACATCTTGGTGGTATGGCAGACCCATTACAGTTCAGGGATAAGAAACTAAAACTCACAGGTGAGGTTCTGAAACTTACGAATGAGTATAGCTATCCCATGATGATTTCTACTAAGGCTGCATCACTACCACAAGAGTACTGGGACTTATTAGATGTGAAACTTCATGCCTTTCAGATAAGC
>Ga0316625_100000013_pt1 | contig 29768 bp, 30 predicted proteins | sample OWC_Aug_T1_C1_D1_FD_207655 | JGI IMG/M metagenome (GOLD analysis project Ga0316625, IMG submission 207655) | Wetland soil microbial communities from Old Woman Creek delta, Ohio, United States - OWC_Aug_T1_C1_D1_A | ecosystem: Environmental > Terrestrial > Soil > Wetlands | place: USA: Ohio... | reverse complement strand
CGGCCTCAAGCGCAAGGAACTGCACCGCATCACAATGGCCGGCTTCCAGTCGATCCGCAAGCAGGCCAGCAAGCTGCCCGAGGTGAGCTACATCATCATTGACGAATGCCATTACGCCACCCAAGGGTATCGGGAATTCATCGACGTGGTGGCTGAGCGCAGCCCGCGCTTGCGGGTCATCGGCCTGACCGCCACACCATTCGACGGCACCGCCAACCGCACCGCCCTGCATCTGCTGCCAAAGAACAAGGCAATCTTCACCGGCATCGGTGCCGAGGTGGGCATGGGTGAGTTGCTGCGCGACGGTTACCTGACACCGTTGATCCCCTATAGCCCGACCAACAAGCTCGACACCAGCGGCGTCGGCATCGACAACCGACTGGGTGACTTCGCCATCGGCCAGCTTCAGGCTGCGGTGGATGTGGATGAGAGCAACATTAAAGTGGCCGACGAGATCAGGCACATCTTCGCTGCGCGGCAGGCGGTGATGGTCTTCTGCACTGGCGTAGCCCACACGCACCACATGGTCGAAGCGCTGCGTGCGCTGGGCGAGGAAGCCGAGTGCGTGCTGGGTGACACCCCTGAAGCCGAGCGCGACAGGATCATCGATCGGTTCAAGCGTGGCAACCTGAAGTATCTGGTCGCATGCGAGGTGCTGCTGGTCGGCTTCGACGCCCCCATCTGTGACGGCATCGCCAACCTGCGCCCCACCAAGTCGGGCCTGATATGGGTACAGTTGTGCGGTCGCGGCATGCGGCTTCATCCCGACAAGCAAGACTGCCTCGTGGCCGACTTCACCGACACCAGCATGGAGATCGGCCCGCTCGATGAGGTCGAGGGTCAGGCGCCAAAGCTGAAGAGCGGCGAGGCGCCAACCAAGATTTGCGACGAGTGCTTCAGCATCTGCCTCGCCGGCCTGAAGTTCTGCCCTACCTGCGGCTTCGAGTTCCAGTTCGCCGAGCACAATCATGCTGGCAACTTCGACCCCGAGACAGGGTTGCTCGTATCAGGTGTTGTCAAGAACGAGGACGGCACGCGCACCTATCCGGTGGATCGTGTGGAGTACGAGATCAGGCGGACGGTCGCCGGTGATCCGGCCTTGGTTGCCAGCTACCTGTCACCGGGCCGGGCCACCCCTGTCGCCAGTGAATACCTGAACCTGTGGCACCACAAAGCATCAGTCGTGGCGCGCGACAGCGAGCGCTGGCTGCGTCGTCAGAAGCACGCCGGTGGGTCAGTGCCGGTGAGCGCTCAGGAAGCGCTGGCACGCGCAGAAATGGGCGCGCTGAAGACACCACGCACCGTCACTGTCAGACCGGGATCGCCGTGGCCAGTAAGATTTTCTGTGTAAGGACTTGACACGGCAAGTATTAAGTGTTACAGTTCAATCTCTGCATCACCAACTAACAGGAGAAAGCGATGTCCAATTCCCGTATCAAACAGATCAAGCGCATCATTGCGAACGCCGATGTTCGTGATCCGCGTGCCACCCTCATCGCCATCGAGGATGTGCTCTCGCAGGAGAAGCCGAAGAAGGCGGTGCCTGCGCTCATGTTCATTGCCGAGCGCATCAACGAAAGCCGCATGGGCGTCACCATCAAGAGCGACAAGTCGCTGACCGAACCTGAAATGTGCGGCCTCATCGACACCATGCGCAAGCATCGCGAGGTTGTGTTCGGTTCGCCCGACGCCCAAGTAATGCCGCTTCACGAACTCTTCGCCGCACTGGAAGCCGATCTCGTCAAGGCTGCCGGCGTCAAGGAAGGCGGTGCCAAATGAGTGACATCATCCTCCCCATCAACGGCAACGTCGCCGAAGCGGCAGCCGCAGCGCTGGCCGATGATGGCAAGTTCCACTTCAGCCTGACCGCTGACGACGCAGGCATCACCGGCTTCAAGTTCCGCAAGGATGTTGAGCGCGTGTTTGGTGTCCTGCTCTTCGCACTCGAAACGGTGAATGGCACCTTCGATCAACCGTTCCCATGTGTCGGTGATTTCTGCCGGCATCTCGGTGAAGTTGCGGACAAGGTTGAAGCCGCATACAAACAACGACAGGAGGAAGCCAATGGCCAAGCAGCAAACGACGCCGGTCCCAGCGCCCCCGAAGCCGCTTAAAACGGCGAGCCAGCGGCAGGGTGAATACGTGCAGCGCCTGAAGGCAAAAGGCTACGTGCCTCTGTCCGGTGTGTTCGTCCCTGCTCAGGCCCGTGCCGAAGTCCGCGAGGCGATCAAGAAGTTCGTCGCCGACTGGGAAGCACGGAACGTCGAGCAGTTCTGACGGTCACACCGAATCCACAACACACCAAGGAACAACGCAATGAACGCACATTTTGAACGCAACGGCATCTACCCGCTATCCACTGTGCCTGCGGAGGGCTACGGGTCTGACCCGCTGACCCGCTCAGGCAAGGTGATCCTCAGTCACGTGAATGGCAGGCATGTGAAGCTCGAAGACGAAGGTTACGCGCTGGTCGAAGACCGGAAGGACGCCACCAAGTTCGACGATCACGCACTGGCCAGCCTCGCCGCCGGCAAACTGATCGAAGCTGAACGCGCCGCAGTCTGACACCGCTTCCGGGGTGGGCGGTTGTACGAAACCACCCCGACCAATTCAAATCAACAGGAGAAATTCAGAATGAAACTCAAACTCAAGATCAACAGCCACACCACCGCCGCCGAACTGATCCAGCTTGGCATGCTCTTCACCGGTCTCGGCCTCAACTCCGGTGCCAAGGTGGTCAGCTTCTCAGCACCTGCCGATCCGGCCGAACTGGATGAGCCCGAAGTCACGATCGTCAGGGCTGCAACTGATGAAGAGATCGCCGCTGTTCGTGCTGCACCCACGGATGCCGGCAACGAACCGCCGAAGCGTCGCCGCCGCACCAAGGCCGAGATCGAAGCCGAGATCGCCGAGCGTGAAGCTGCCAACAAGCCGGTTACCACCGACCCCGACCCCCATCAGACGGTCGTCGAGGAAGCTGCCGAGAAGGCCACCGCCACCGCCGAAGATGCCGGCGTCCATGCTGGGTCGGCCATCCCGTCCCACGAAGGTGAAGCGGGAAACGTCCAGCCTGCGGATACCCAGCCTGCGACCGCGACGGCTGGGGTCGAGAAGGAAGTTGCAGCAAGCGAGCCTGCTACGGCATCCCCTTCTGACGCAGGCAAGACCTACACCGCGGCCGAAGTGCAGCAACAGGCAACGGTGGTGGCCCGCACGCACGGTGCCGATCTGGTCAAGGCAAAGATCGCCGAACTGGGTGGCGCTCGCATCGCCGACCTGAATGCCGAGCAAGTGAATACGCTGGGTGCGTACCTGTTCTCTGTGAAGTAAGCACTACCTCCGACCTGTCACCACTTGACAGGTCGGGCTTCATCTGGTATAATGCGAATTCACAACAGGAGAAGTATCAATGAACACCCGCATTCCAGTTTTCTACACCGAGGCACAGGTGCATGACGCCTGTGCCTACAGCAAGAGCCCGCTCAAGCCGAGCCTGCTCGCCCGCAAGATCATCAACGACGAGAACTTCGCCATCCGTTCAGGCATGATCGGTCCAGCTACCGCTGACCGTTTGGCGCTGACCCACGATGCCGCCCACGTCCGTGCGCTGATCAACGGCGACAAGGCCGACGGCTTCGGCAACTCGTCCTCGAAGGACAACAAGGCAATCCGCACCACCGTCGGGAACTTCCTGACCGCTGCTGAAGTTGCTGCTGGCCAACCGGCTGAGCATCCCGGTGTCGTGTGGTCGCTGACCTCTGGCTTTCATCACGCCAAGCACGCATCGTGCGGTGGCTTCTGCACCTTCGATGCACTGACGCTGGCCGCCTTCGAGTTGCAGAAGTTCCGTGGCATGAAGACCCTCATTGTCGATGAGGATGCCCACGACGGCGACGGCTGCAAGGATGTGATCAGCAAGATGAAGATGTCGAGCTATTGCGAATACATGCAGTCCGACTACACCCACACCGACAATGACCTCGAACGCTTCGAGAACCAGTTGCTGAACATGCTGCGCATCTACCAGCCTGACATCATCTTCTATCAGGCTGGTGCTGACAACTGGGTTGGTGATCCGCTCGGCGGCAACCTGACGATGCAGGAACTGTACATGCGCGACGTGATCGTGCTGCAACTGGCCAAGGATTTCAAGGTGCCTGTGGTCGTCAATCTGGCCGGCGGTTACGCCAAGCAGTTCGACGACACGTTGCAGATTCACATGAACACCGGTGAAGCGATGAAGGAAGTGTTTCTCATGGTGGATTCCCACCCTGTCTTCCCAAGTCACGAACCGTTTGACATCTCGGAGTTCGTATGAGATCGCGCAACCCTGAGCAGTATTCTGGAACGATCCTCACCCTCGTTTGGGTGAGCGTCGTGATCTTTGGTTTCACATTTTGGGCGGGCCTTGCCTGCCTCATCGGGAGATTTCTGCAATGAACAACACTGAAAGCAACGGCGTCCTGAACCACGGCGAGATCATGGAATTGATCTATGCTGGCGTGATCGAAGGTGCTGACAAGAAGAACGTCAATGCGGCCTCACTCAACGTGCGGCTCGCCAATAAGTTTCTGGTCGAGGCACGTGATCCGAACGGCTACAACGGGCACCACTACAGCCCGCTCAGCTTTGCGCTGCGTGAGAGCCCCAAGTTCCTCGAGGTCGAAGGCGGTGTGGTACTCGCACCGGGCGACTTCTGTTTGGCCTCGCTGGTCGAGAAGATCAACCTGCCGAACAACCTGTGCTGCGATGTGATGCTGCGCTCGTCGGCCGCCCGCATGGGTATCCAGCACCTGCTCGCCGGCTGGGGTGATCCGAAGTACGAAGGTCACCTCACCCTCGAACTGAAGAACGAACTGCGCTACCACTCGGTTCGTCTGGTCGGTGGTGATGCAATCATCCAGCTTCGCTTCCACCGCATCAACCCTGTCGCTGACGACAAAGGCTACGATGCAATGGGCGGCAAGTATTCCGGCGACACTGGGCCGCAGGTGGTGAAGAAGGAGCATGGGCAATGAGCAACGGCCACGCCAAGCTATCCCCGTCCTCGTCTGATCGCTGGCTTGCCTGTCCTGCCAGCATCATCAGGGCGCCCGAGACCGAAGACGAAGGCAGTGAGTATGCCCACGAGGGCACGGCTGCGCACGCGCTGGCTGAGCGCTGCCTGAATCTGAACATCGATGCCCACCTTGCGGTGTTCCCGCCCGAGCACGCGGCTTACGATTCGGCTGACATGCGCGCCAACGTGCAGGTGTATCTGGACTACGTGCGCAATCAGATGACCGAAGGCGCCACGCTCTTCGTCGAGCAGCGCCTGCAAATCTTCGGCCAGTTCGAAGTGTGGGGCACCGCCGATGCGGTCATCGTAACGGCTGATGGGGTCATAAAAATTATTGATCTCAAGTTCGGCAAAGGCATACTGGTCGAGGCCGAAGACAATACCCAGCTTCTGCTCTACGGTGTTGGTGGCCTGAGCTTCGATTGGCTGAGCCCTGTGCCTGTCCATACAGTCGAGGCCCACATCGTCCAGCCACGGCGCAGCAACTACCCTTCGCAGTCCTATCCGGTGGCTGATCTCGCGACATGGGTGCAGGAGAACACCCACAAGGTTGCCCGTGCATTCAACGGCACCGACGAAGCGAACCCCGGTCTGCACTGCAAGTGGTGTCCGATCAAGGGAACGTGCCGTGAGCGTGCCGACATGAACCTGAAGATGGCGAGCTTCGACTTCGCCGCGGCCGATGCTGTGTGTCCGAAGCATGACGAGATGCGCGAAGAGGAACTGGTCAAGGTGTTCGGTGCGATCCCGATGATCCGCGGTTACCTCGACGACGTTGAAGCCGAGATGGCGAAGCGCGCCCACGATCATCCGGTCGCCGGCCTGAAGTGGATCGCTGGTCGTGCAGTGCGCAAGGTCACCAATGTGGTCAAGGCATTTTTGGTCTTGCGTGGTGTCGGCATCGAGCCGATGGCTGAACCCAAGATGTTCGGCATCACCGAACTCGAGAAGCAGATCAAGGCCAAGGGTCTCAAGGTGGATGACCTGATCGGCGACTGCATCGAAAAGGTCAGGGGTCCGAACGTCCTCGTGCTCGAATCGCACAAGTCGCCAGCGGTTTCGCCTGAGCAGAATGCGGCTGAGGTCTTCAAATAATTTCAATCAACACTTGACAAACGGGCTGGCGTTTGTTATAGTGTAATCTCTGGTGGTGAAGGCCACCGGTTTCCAGCACTTCCAGCACTTCCACTACTCAGGAGAAATTCCAGATGGCAACAAAAGTTATCACCGGCAAGGTCCGCTTCAGCTACGCCTACCTCAACAAGTCCCGCAAGAACGATCGCGGCGAGGAAAAGTTCAGCGTCACGGTCATCCTGCCGAAGTCCGACAAGGCCACCTACGCCGATCTCAAAGCTGCCGAACTCGAGGCCGCCAAGAAGAAGTTCCCCGGCAAGGACGCAGGCTTCTACGCTGCTCTTCCCTCCACCATCTATGACGGCAACGGTCGTCGCAAGAATGGCGAGGCGTTCGGCCCCGAGTGCAAGGACGCATGGGTCTTCACCTGCTCAAGTTCGGATCGTCCGGGCTGCGTGGATGAGAACCTGCAACCGCTGCTCGAACCGATCAAGTCCGGTGACTACGGTCGCGTGCAGGTCAATGCTTATGGCTTCGACACTGCCGGCAATCGTGGCGTCACCTTCGGCTTGAACAACGCCCAGTTGCTCGAGCGCGGCGAATCGCTGTCCGGTCGCGAGGACGCAGCAACCGCCTTTGGCGGGTTCTAATTCCTCATCCAAGTAAGGGGTGACGTTTAGTAGGGGTATCCCACAGTGGCCACTACCCTGAAAAATCATGAACCCTGAACGGTGACAGGAATGCCGAGGACCGAAGGCACTGCGGTGACAGGGAGGAAAGACTCCCACCTAATTCATGAACAGGAGAGTTCGCAATGAACACAATGCTTTTCTTCAATCCGAAGACAAAGGAATCGATTCGCGTCAAGGCGTGTCAATCCAAAGCTGGTATGTGGGTTGCCGGCCGCCCGTCACCCGCCAAGGTCAAACGCTGGGCAGCAGATGAGGGTCTGATCCACGTCACCAGCAAGACGAAGATGAGCGACATCATCGGGGCGGTGGCATAATGGACAACACCGGTTATGACTTCGATCGCGGGTATGAGCGCGGTGTTGCTTACAGCAAAGCCCGGATCAGGGAATTGGAGCGCCGCCTTCTCACTGTCGAGCAGGGTGGCGTCGTGCCTGTAACCGAACTTGCTGAAGTCGAGGGTGAGAACCGTCGGCTGAAGAAGATTATCTCAGAGCAGGCCAGTGCTATCACCCGCCTGTGCGAAAACCGTAACGAACCGAAGAAGTCCGTGAGCTATAACCACCCGCTGATGAGCGACGAAGAGGTTGCTCGACTGCTGAGGGATGGCATGTCGCTTCATGACCTGATGGGGCGTCGCACCGGAAAGAGCACAGCACAAGCGCTGCGCGGCCTCGCATGGGTGATTGGTCATCCCGGTCAAGTGCTCAAGGTCTATGACCACTACGGCACGAAGATGGCGACTGACAACCTGCTGTACATGATGCGGGAGATGGCGGACAAGCTCGGCCTGAAACATATCGTGTTCAATCGCGCAGATCAGACCGTCAGCTTCGGGAACGCACGGGAGGTGAAGTGATGAGCGTTACACTACTTGATCTTGCCAAGCGCTTTGTCGATGGCACGCCGCTCGACAGCGCCGAGCTTGCCTATGGTCGCGATGCCGGCATCTTCGGCACGCACGGTCCCGCTGGTACATGGACGCTGACCGAGTTCGGCCATGCTGTACTCGGCGCAGGTGAGGATTGGATAAAGCTGGTGAATGGTCAGGACAACGTGAGACAGGCTACGTTGAACGGCACCTTCGGCAAGCTGGGTTCTGAATCGCTCTATTACAAGAACCGCGAACGCAATGAAGTGGGCAATGGTCTGCGGATCGGCGCGCTGCGTGAAGTCGATCCGCTCGGCAAGGATCAGCACGAGACCGGCGCCAAGCTCGATGCTGGCAAGCCGCGGCTCGGGCTGGTACTCGGCGCCTTTGCCAATGCGCTCGTCGAGGTCGGCAAGGTTGGCACCTATGGTGCGCAGAAATACACCGACAATGGCTGGCTGGATGTGCCCAATGGCAAGGCCCGCTACACCGATGCGCTGCTGCGCCACGTGCTCGCCGAGACCAACGAGACCCATGACCCCGACACCCACCTGTTGCACGCAGCACACGCTGCATGGAACGCGCTGGCTCGGCTTGAACTGGTTCTGCGGAAACGGGGTGAAACCGAATGACCGATGCCGAGATCAAGGCGACCTACGAGAAAGCCATCGGCCGCCCAATGACACAAGATCACCACGTTGCCGAAGCGCGTGCCTTCATTTCAGCAATCTTCGACGCGCTCACGCCGGCAGGGTTCATCGACGGCAACGAGTTTGCCGAAGAAGAATGGATGCTGGTCAATCCTCAACCTCTCTACCGGAAACCTGAATGATCGATGATCCGATTGCGCGCGACTTCAGCGCGGTGCGGACACCTGTGCTCAGCCTGTTGATCCAGCACGAACTGTTCAGGCTCAAGCTCGCAGCCAAGCTCGGCGTCCCAGTGAAAGTTGGGCGTGGCTATGGCTGCGACCACGAGAAGCGCAAGCTGACGATGCGCACCAAGATGCACACCGAATGGAGGAAGCGCTTCAAGGAAGTTGGCTGGCGCGCTGGCACCACGCAGCTTGCCGGCAGCGCCGGTCGTTCCACCATGAGTGTGCATAGCACCATGCGCAAGCTCGAAGCTGACGGCGTTGTGGTTCGTGACGGTTCAATCCCGCATCCGGGCAACGGGCGCGATCAAACAATCTGGAAGTGGGTGGGCAATGCCAAAGCGTGAAGTCCTTGTACTCGACAGCGAGATTCTGCCGTCACACTATCTGTTCTGCGCGCGCAGGCTGAGCGACAACAAGCTCCGTGTGCTATGGGGGTCCAAGGCGGAAGACATGCAGATTCTCGGCGCCCTGCTGCACAGCAGCGAATTCACGTGGGTCGGTTTCAACTCAGCCAAGTTCGACATCCCGCTCGCACTGGCGGCGGCCGGCGGCGCAAGCGTGTCCGATCTGAAGCGCATGGCCAACGAGATCATCAATCAGAACAAGCCTGCGTGGATGAGCTATCGCGACTACGGTCTCGAGATGCCGGAAGAGTTTGACCAGATCGATTTGATCGAGGTGGCGCCGGGCGTCATCGTCAGCCTGAAGCTGTACGGTGGGCGCATGGAATCTCCCTCGCTCATCGACATGCCGTTCCATCACGAGGACTGGATCACCGACGAGCAGGCGCTCGAGGTGCTGCTGCCGTACTGCATTAACGACATCGACGAAACGACACGCCTATATCGCAAGCTCGAAGGGCAGATCGCCCTGCGTGAAAAGATGAGCGAGCGCTACGACATCGACCTGCGTTCCAAGTCAGATGCTCAGATGGCAGAGACCATCATCGCCAAAGAGCTTGGCCTGCTGCGCGCCGGTGCGCCTGAGATGCCACGAACGGTGCGCTACTCTGCGCCGGATTTCATTCAGCCCGCCGGCCCGATCCTGCAAGACATCCTCGATCGTGTGCATCGTCACACCTTCGTGGTGCGGCAGAGCAACGGTGCTGTCGAACTGCCAGCATTCCTTGCCGAAGAACCAGTGCTGATCGGCGACGGTGTTTATCAGATGGGCATCGGTGGCTTGCACTCGAAGCACGACAAGTGTATCGAGCACGTGGCGACTGACGACTTCGTGATCCGCGACGCTGACGTTGGCGCCTACTATCCGAACCTGCTGTTGAATGCAGGGTATGTTCCCCGCGGACTCGGTGCCCGCTTCATTGACATCTATCGCAGCTTCGTCACCGAGCGACTGGACGCCAAGCATCGTGCTAAGGTGCTCGGCAAGAAGGACGTGCTGACGGACGCCGAGCGTGCTGAGCTTGCCGAGTGCAAGGTACTCGACGCTGGCGGCAAGATCATGATCAACGGCACGTTCGGCAAGCTGGGTTCGTGCTTCTCCAAAATCTACAGCCCCGACCTGATGCTCGGCATCACCTTGAGCGGCCAGTTCTATCTGCTCACCTTGATCGAACACCTTGTCGCGCTTGGTGTCAAGGTCTTGTCGGCCAACACCGACGGCGTGACCTTCGGCGGCACACCGGGGGCGGTGAAGCGTGCCAGTGACTTCATCGAGATGTACGGGTGGCTCACCAACTTCGAGTTCGAGTTCGTGGATTATCGCCGCATCTCGTTCAAGGACTGCAACAATTACATCGCCATTAAAACGAATGGTGAGGTGAAGGCCAAGGGTCTCTACGCGATGTCGGGCCTGATGAAGAACCCGACGAACGAGGTGTGCAGCTTGGCCGCGCAAGCCTATCTTGCTACCGGTCGTTCGGTGAAGAGCTTCATCCTCGAACACTTCAGGCTCGAGAACTTCGGCGACTTCTTGCAGGTACGCAGCGTGAAGAGCGGCGCCGTGCAGTTTGCTGATCAACGAGAAATCGACGACTGGGTGTTGGTCGAGGACCACGGGACAAAAGACAACGCATGGGTCAGCACGGCGAAGAGTAGCGTGATCAGGCGCAAGAGCCGGCCGGCACCTGTCATGGTGGGTGTTGATCCGACGTATCTTGGGCGCGTGGTGCGGTGGTATTACTCGACGCGACCGGGGCTGTCCATCAACTACGCCAGCAACGGCAACCTCGTGCCGAAGAGCGAGGGTGGTATGCCCTGCATGGCGATGCCCGACACCCTGCCGGCCGACGTGGATGTGCAGCGCTACATCGATGAGACCATCACGCACCTGCATAACATGGGTGTCAATGCTTGACAAAGTGTTGGGCAGGTGGTATGATGCAAACTTGAACAGGAGAAAACGAAATGGATGACGTGTTTGGTGGGATACTTGTGGCGCTGATTTTGATATTTGCGGTGCTCGGTGTTGTGTTCGTGGCTTCCGGATCATTTGACGCCACCATCGTGCGGCAGTGCGAGAAGCATGGGTACTGGCAGACAGGCCAGATCAGGCTCGTGTGCTCCGTGGAGGGTGGTAAGTAAAATGTTAGCTGTATTCGGTTGGATCGTGATGCTGCTCGGAATGATGCACCTTACGGCAGCTTGGTTGCTTGTCTGCACTCAGACGCTGGGCAAATATAACATCGGCGGCGTGCCGACCACCGTGCGTGGAAAGGTGCTCACGTGGGTTGCCGGTGCAGGGTTGGCCTTGTGCTGGTGGCTGGTGATAGGGTGGGCGCCGTTCGTGGTGGTGACAAAATGAGCACCTTCACCGCAACGCTGCCGCAGACTGTCGATATGATCGCAGCCGGAATCAAGGCGACCTTGGGCTCGGCCATCCAAGCTGAGGTGCAAAAGTACCGTGACGATCTTGTGAAGCAGATCGACGAGTATCTTGCTCAGGCGTGTCTGCATGCAGCCGAGAACGTGACGACGAAGATCGCACACTTCGACAACCGGATCGAGGACAAGATCGAGTTGCGTGTGTGGTTCAACGAGAAACCTGTTGCGCGCACTGGCGAGCTACGCTTCGTCCCTGTGGAACCGAAATGAAACGAGCCAAGCAGCGCAAGTTCAGGTTGCCAACACCGATGTGCTGGTTCCCGGTTAGTTTCGTGGCCGCCAACTTGGCATGGGATGTCGGTGCGGGTGACGAGACCCGCGTGTTGGTCGGAGAGATTGGTATAATCGAAGGTGTTAGGTTCATCACCACCATTCACCAAGATGGGGCACCGTCATGATCGTTAAAGAATTGGATGTAGCCAGCAACACGTGGAAGCTCGTGTCGGTCACGAAGGTGAGCCCATACGGCGTAATTTCTGTGAAGTATTACTAGGAGAAATTTGATGCGAGCAATCTTGATCGGACTGGCAATCGTCGTGGCTTCTTTCGGCAGCACCTATCTGCTCGGCGCCTACTTCAGCTTGGAACCGAACCCTTTCGAATGGACGCGCGACGGCAGGGTGCTGCATGGTTACCTGTCACTCTGCGTGTTGGCTGCCTTGAGCATGTGGCGCCTGCTCACTAAATGAACACCAGAGTCCGCTCAGCACGTACCGCCTACCTGCTTGCTCGCGGGTTCGGTCGTGGCCGCATCTTCTCCTGCCTCATGTGGATCAAGATGCTGATCACAGGCAGGACACGCTACCGCATTTACTGATCAATCCGCCCCCAGCCGTCCGACCAATCTCACTGAAGAAAGGAGCGGACAGGCTCGGGAAAGCTGGCTGGGGGCGGACCCCATTTTTTTAACCACGGAGAATCCGAATGAAGAAAATCCTGCTGTGCTTGCTCTGCATGCTCCCCGCCCTCGCCACTGCTCAAGCCTATGTCGAAGTCGGCATCGGTGCTGTGATCGACAATCGCTCATACCACTGCATCAGCGACTACCGCAACACCGCCACCAAGGCGGCAGATTGTAGCGACAACCCGCTCGGCAGCATCGCAGCCGGCTATATGTACAAGGACTTCTCGGTCGAGATCGAGCACAAGAGTTCGCTGGTCGAGAAGGATCGCGGACTTGACACGGTGTTCGTCAAGTACCGCTACACCTTCGACTGATCATTTCAGTTCTTCGTACTTCCGAAGCAGGTCGGCGACCTTACTGTCCTGCTTGTCGGTGATCTCATTCACCTTCCCGATCTCATCCTTGTCCCGCGCCAGCGCCCGAGCTTTAGTCTGCTTGGCGTTGCCGCGAGCATAGCGCTCGACATCATCACGCAGGCTGATCTCAGGGTGTTCTGCCTTGAACGCCGCAGCACCTTCCCTGTCACCGCGATCCTTCAACCCCTTGTACCGGGCGTAGGTCTCGTTCAGTTCGGTGCGGACGGTGAAGAGCTTGGAACGCAGGGATGAAGGTTCGTCGGCGTTGCCGTACAGGCGACCGATGAGCGGCATCTTGTAGCTCGGCATGGTCTCGCGCTCGTTGCCGGCGGCCATGTCGTAGCCAGCCTTCAGAGCACTGCCTGCCTTGGTCAGTTCGCGACCAACACCACCACCCACTTGACCAAGCACGAAGTCAATCTGATCAGGTGTCGGGCTGAACGCCCCCTTCTGATCATCGTTGCCGCCAGTTAGCGTGTTCAATCCTTCGGACAGCATGCGTGCTGTCTTGCTGGCACCTTCCTTGGCGCGGGTGAAGCCCGGCGTCGGGTTGGCAGGGTTCAAGTCTTCCTTGGCAATCGGCCGACCGAACGCATCCTTGTTCATGTAGAGGGAAACGATCGGGTCTGCAATGGCCGGCAGCATGTCGGTGACCACGTTGCCTGCGCTGCCGGTCGGGTTGAGCGCACCAAGCTGGCCGATCGTCCCGGTGCTGATGCTCTTGGCTGCCTTGCCGTACTCGCCGGTGGCCAGATGGACGCCAGCGTCGGTCAGGTTGCGACCAGCATTCACCAGCAGGTTGAAGCCGTGAGGCATCGGGATGGCGATGTAGTCGCGGTCGGCGCTGAAGGGGTTCGGAATGATGAAGGCCCGTTCCTTGATGTTCTCAGGGATGTCGTCATCGTCGAAGCCGGCGGCCAGCAGCAGTGCCGCTTGCAGCACACCGATCGAAGCCAGCGCACCGGCGACCTTCTTGCCGTAGGGTGTGAGCTTGGTGTTCTGATCGGTGACAACGTGGTCGCCAACGGTCTTGGTGTAGGTGCCCTTCTCGAACAGGGTCTCAGCCAAGCGCGCAGTGCCGTTCGCCGCGGCGTTGAAGAAGGGGAACACCTGATTGAGAATGTTCGTCCAGTTCCCGCGACGGTTGAAGTTGGTGGAGATGTTCTTCGAGATGTTGGCGGCCAGCTTCTCAGCGGTCTCAACATCATGGCCAGCCTGCACGTAAAGCTCCGTGGCGCGCTTGAAGACCAGCGCCCGCGTGGTGAGTTCGGCGGCCTCGTTCAAGCGTGCTGTGCGTGCGACCACGTGTTTGCTGAGCGCGCTCATGAACTTCAGCTTGGTCTCACCCTGACCGAAGCGATAGAAGGAATCGCCAACCTTGGCCACACCCTCGTTGAAGTTGGTGATCAGGTCGTTCGGCGAACCGATCGGCTTCGCTTTGTTCAGAAGGTCTTGACCGAACAGGCGGCGCATCTGCGTTTCAGCGCTCTCCACATCGACGATGCTGTGCGTGATGCCCGTGGCGCCGCCGGCAGCGACCATGCGATCCACCCATTCACCCATGCTGTTCGGCGCCGGTGTCGGAGCAGTGTAGTTGTTGTCGTGCAACTGCTTGAACTCGTGCTCGAGTTGGACAAGGATTTCTTTCGCCGCACCCATCCACCCGGTTGCGATCTTGCTGCTGTCCTTGGCGGTCCAGCCCGGAATCTTGTCAGCACCTGCGTTCAATGCCGCTGCCTGAATGTCGCGCGCCGCGTTGAATACCATGAAGACCGGGTTGTAACCAGTGGCGGTCGCCATGACCCAGCGCGAGAACATGCGCGGGATCGTCAGCATCTTGTTCAGGGTCTGAGCGGCCTCGCCCGATCCGGCCTTGTTCTTGAAGGCGTTCAGGATTGCCATGCCGTCGGTTGATTTGTCGTCGAACGTGATGATCACGTTCTCACCCTCGACCGGGATTACCATCACGTTCGGCTGGTTCAGGTAGTTCGGTGTCGGCTGGATCACCACACGGTTCTGAGGCTCACCATCGTACTGAACCTGCGGCGTAATACCGCTCGTTTCAGGATCGGCGTCAGGGTTCTGCTGTTCCCACATCGCCTGTTGCATGTCGGCATAGGCGCGGGCCTTCTCGAGATTGTAGAACTCAGGCGACATGGTGCCGTCTGCCTTCGTTACCCGATAGACCTTGAGCCGCTTGATCACACGCTGGGTGGGAACCTTCTCGGTGACCCACATCGGCTTCTTCTCGCCGTTCGCACTGACGTAATTCGGTGTGACGAAGTTGGCAAACGCGAGGAAGGTGCGTGCGACCACCGCATTCTCGCCGCGCTGCGTGGTCTTGAGACCCCACAATGTCGTGCTGGCAAGCGGCGAGATGATGTCGGCAGCAGAGCCCATCGCGCGCCGGGCGATACCGCTGCGCAGCGACAACCCTGCCGAGCCGGGCATGCTGCCCACGGAGTTGTTCTCTTCGAGATTCAGTTCGCGATTGAACGGTGCATAGTAGGGGAACTTCTTGTTCCAGTTATCAATGGTCTGCTGAGTCTCGAGACCACGATCGACAGCAAATGATTGTAGGTCAGCAATCATCTGGCGATAGACGCCTTCAGCTTCGAGCAGCGCCTTCGTTTTTGCAGACTCACCGGTGGTCAGAAGGCGGACAGTCTCGGCCGCTTGCTGATCGGTGACGCCGGAACCCGGATGCTTGGCATCGTGGCCACCGAGATACTTGCCATTGGAATCGTACTTGGCAGGGTTGATCGTCGCGGTGTGCTCGTTGTACTCGGGCGCATGGCGGGCAATCAACAGCTTGTCCAGACTGGTGCGCGCCTCTTCAGCGGCATATCCGGCGTTGCTCAGGATGTTCTCGATCTTGGCGAGCGGTGCATCGACGAGGCGGCGTTGCTCGGCCATGAGCTTCGAACTCATGCGCTCGAGCGCACCGATAGTGTCAATGCTGACCATCTCGGACACCACCTTCGCCAACTGCTGAATGCGGCGAAGCGTGACATGCTTGTCCTGAATCGCAGCACGGGTCTTCTCGAGCATGCGCTCGGTGCCGGGGCGACGGCCAAGGTCAAGCACGTTCAGTTCGTTCGGCAGGGCGTCGGACACGGGCGGTTCGACAGCAGCGTGTTCCTCGCTCATCGAGAAGCGCATGCCGCGGTTAAAGCCGGCCAGATCGTCGCGGTAAATGCGTTGATCCTGACGCTGCTCAAGCGCTGCGCGGACAGGCGGTGTATCGAACTCGGTGTTGCGGATAGCCATCAACCACTCGCGACCCAGCATACTGCCACCGGGCAACTTCGACTTGGCCAGCGCTTCGGCGTATTGGTTACCGGTGTAAGCGGGGGCAGGCGCTGCGCCTTCACCGGGCACATAGGGTTCGACAGGGATGTCGTGTTTGCCGACCACAACCACTGTGCCTTGGCCCATGTCACGGTAGTTCGGGCGATAGTAGCCGTCGAAACCAGCGGCCACGATGGCGCGCTCCATCTTGTTCAGGTCGCTCGATCCAAGGTTCAGCGCATCCTCGCGCAGATCGTAGAGATTGTTCAGGCGAACTTGCTTGCCGACATTACCGAGACCGGGTTCCTTGATGATGCCGTTGCCTTCATCCACATAGAACATGGTGCGCGGACGGATGTCGTTCTGACCTTGAAGACGCGCGGCTTCCTCGCCTTTGATCCCCTTTCCGTATGCCACGCTGTTCAGCACGTTGCGGCTGGTGTTGCCGAAATGCACGCCGACCACGGACACGGCACCTTCGCGCGGCGTACCGTAGCTGGCGCCGACGCTGAACAACTGACCGGTCGCGTTCTGGTAACGCACTTCACGGTCAGCACGTTGGAACATGCGGGCGCTGCGCAACTCTTCGTTGATCTTTGAGCGGCGGGCGTTGGTGGTCTTCGGATCACGGTGCTCTTCCATGAGCGCCTTGATCTCTGCATCCCAGTCGCGCCAGCGGCTTTGACGGATGTCGCCGTCCTTCTTGCTGAATTCACCGGTGTTGCTGATGGCGGACTTTACCTGTGTCGGCTTGAAGATGATGTAGGAGTCACCGCTACCGGGGAACGCAGCCTTCACCTGCTCATCAGTCCATGTGCCGTAGTCGTCAGGCATCATACCTTCATCGTCAATCTGTTTGTCGAAGGCAGGACTTTCGTAGCGATTCAGATATACGATCCCATCATAGCCTGCGTCGCGCAGAACCATGTGCATGAAATTGGACATCGGCCCCGGTTTGTTCTCAAGTGTCATCGCGAAGTTGTAAAGTTCTTCGCTGAGAATACCAAGGTCTTTCAGTTGCCCGGTGAGTCCGGAACCATCCCAGTGACCTTCATCGATCAGACGCAGTGGTTTCTTGATCGAAATATACACCGGCATCATATTGCCACCTTCGATGTCGGCGAAGCGTTCAGCTTGGTCGATAGGCCCGAAGTGGGCGCCCAATTCCGAATCAACCTTGAAAGTGTCGAAGTTTTTCTTTGTACCGTGGTACATCAATTTCGGCGTACCGTCAGCATTCACCACCACACTCTTGCCGAACCAGCGCTTGAACGCCGGTGACTTGGTATCTACCTTGCCGTAAGTGACTTTGCTCTCGCGATTCTCTGCATCGGAGCGCTGGCCATTCAACTCACGGAACTCGTGAGCGCTGAAGCCACCCCACTCGGAAGCCTTCGGCCCGTACAGTCCGCCGATACCATTCACGCGCTGCGGGATCGCCTGCTGCTTGGTGTTGATCGCAAGGCGCTCGACTTCGGCCGGCGTCAGTGCGCGATCCAGTTCAGCGACGAAGGTGTTCTCCTGAACGATCTCACCCTGATGCTCGTAGCTGGCATCGACCACGTTCGAGCGGCCAACCTTGACACCCAGCTTCTCGATCTCGGCGCGCACGAACTCAGGCGTCAGCACTTCAGCGGTCTCACCCATGCCGACGGTCAGGCCGACGTTGATCGAGGTCGCCTTCAGGTTCGGTTTCAAATCGGCTTCTGTCTTGGCGGCAGCACGCTTCAGGCCGCTCATCGCCATGCGGGTAAGGTCGGCCGGTTGCACGTTCTCGACTGCCCAGTCCTTCAGCCACTTCGGCATCGAATCATTCTTGATGATTGCGGTACGCAGCGCAGACATGAAATCCTTCGCCCACTGCACAAGCGGATTGCCGCGAACACCACCGCGAACATGCAGTTCGACAGCATAGCCGGCGATCTCTTCGAGGCGATCTTGCGGGTTGGTGCTGGCGGGCACACGGGCGTTGGCTTCCTTCGCCCAGTTCGAACCCTCACCAGCCTTCAGCATCGTGTCGAGGCGCGACATCAAGGTGTTGTAGGTGTCTTCGCCCAGCACGTTCTTCAGCGTGGCGTGAATAGCCTCATGCGACAGCACACCGTCGAAGGTCTTGTCGGTCAGGTTGTTGAGCACCAGAATGATCTTGCCGTCCGGGGTGGTCGCACCCTGCACCTTGCCGTTGGAATCGGAGAAGGTTTCGCCGGTGAGTTCGGCGCCGGTCTGCACGAAGTCAATCATGCCGCTTTCGAGCAGCACCTTCGCCGCATTGTTACCGACCATATCGACGACGCGAGCGATGGCATCGTCAGCACTGATACCCTTGGCGCCGGTCTTCTCGGCTTCCGAGAACATCCAACCACCCATCTCGCGACCGATCTTCTTGGCGCGATCCAGCCATGCACGAGGGATCGTGGCGCTCGGATCATTCTCGATCTTGTTCAGGATCGTGTTGGTCATGATCATGAACTTCGCCGTGTCAGCACCAACGCCGCCGGCACCTGAGCGACCCATTGCTGTTTCGCCGCTGTTGCCGCGGTTGCCGGGATCGTAGGTGGTGCGGTCGTAGGACGAATTGAAGTCGAAGTCCATGTCCTTTTCGAGCAGGCGCTGGGTCAGCATGGCTTCAGTGACTACCGTACCCTTCGGCCAGCCGCGGCGGTGCTTCGGATCGCTCGTCGCAACGATCTCACCGCGCGAGTTGTAGCTCAGGTTCTCGATGAACCGGGAGATCGGCACGATTCCACCGTGGCGATTCTCGGTGCCTTGGTGTGCAGCACGCAGGATGTTCAAGCCAATGCGCTGATTGTCCGTGCGCGCGGCTTCCCACACATCACGAGGAACACCCTGATAGGATTCGTAGTTACCAGATTCCATCGGCGACAGGTGACCCGGCCCGAACAGCGAGTCGGCGTAGATCGACTGCATGTGGCGCCGCATGCGGTTGTTGGTCAGCAGACTGCTGGCCGCCGGGATGTTGTGGCCAGCCATGCGACCGATCTCTGCGGCAAGACGATAGGCAAGATTCGACGAACCCTTGGCGGCAGCCAGTTCGGTCGTGGTCATGTGACCATCGCGGAAGGAGATCGAAGCCATACCGACCGCCATGTCGTTCTGCGGAACGGCGTAGGGGTTCTGACCTTGACGACCAAGGCTGCGCACCTTCATGTAGATGTCGCCGGAAGTCGCGGTGATCGACACAATCGGATTGACCAGCGTGGTGATGGTCTGGTTGTGGTCGGTCGCCCACTGCTGAGCTTGACGATTCAGTTCGTCGTTATAACGATCCATCAAGGTGTTCAACTGGGTTTGGGTCAGTTCCCTGAAACCGTTGGCCACGTTCGCCAGATCGCGCGTGTTGATGTTGAACACACGCTGGCCGCGCCCCGCCATCACCTTCGTCCAGAATTCACCCAGCTTGTCGAGCACCCCGTTGTGCAGTGCGTCCATTGCACGCTCACCGAAGTTGAGCGTGACTTCGCGCGTGACCGGGGTTGCAACAGGGGGTGTCATTTGCAAGTCTGCCGGAATCGCCAACCCGCGAAACTCTGCAACAGGCAGCATGAACGGTGCGAGATCAGGATCAGCGAGTCCTTCCATCACACGTGTGTCGCTCAGGGCTTCAACGTGCCGGCGCGCGACCGTGATCGTGGCGTTCATGTTGTCGGCCCAATCCTCGAGCGCGGCTTCGTAGTCACGCACGATCTCGTCGCGCGGCCGGGCGGCAGGCTCAGCAGCGGGGGCGGTGTATGTGGAACCACTGGTTGCAGCGTGCAGGTTGAGAAGCGCTCTTGCATAAGCAGCGAGTTCGACACTCGAGTCGGGGTCGTCGCGCCAACTTTGCAAGACCTCATCGCTGGCGTTCGCAACACTGTCAGCAACCTGAACCGCAAAGATCGGTATGTCGCTATTGACGGTGCGTTGCCGCATCTCAATGTAGTCTTGACGAGTCTGAGCCACCTCGCGGCGAAGCACACGATCCAACGTCGAGCCGGGAAGGACGAGTGCTGGTGCAGGTTGAGCAGCAGGTGCAGACTGGGCACGGCGACGGTCCAACTCACTCTGCGCAAGCTGCCGGCTTTCTGGCCAAAGAGCCTGATCGGCCACCATGTCTTCAAGCGTGTTGTCACTGCCCATGCGAAAACTGGCAAGAGTGCTTTCAATCTGATGATCAGTTATTGATGCAGGCGACAAGCGGTGCATGCGAGCGTGATAGGTGCGCGCCGCATCGCGATCGCTCATGGAATGCGAGGTGGAACCTCCGGTCGCAGCGCGCTGATCGAGAATAGCCTGCGCATATTCAGCAGCTTCGGGATCGTTGGTTGTATCCTGCGCGATGGCATCGATGTTGTTGCTACTGATTATCAAATCAGCTTGGCGATTTGCATCGGCGTTACTCTCACCTTGAGATTCGAGGGCGCTGATGAAATGACGACGGGCCGCCTCTACGCGCAAGCGCGTGTTCCGGACGCCGATGGTCGAACCGGGACTTGGCGTAAGTGCATCTTCAAAAGCCCGCGCGTCGCTTTCAGAAAATGACGCATGGGTGTCACCAACAGCAAGTTGCTCTGCATTCTCACGCTCGTCCAGCAATGCGCGCATGTACTCGGCCTCGGTGTGCGCATTTGCATCCTGAAGAATTTCGATGTCTTGTTCGAGCAAAGCGATGTCGCGGGTGGCAACCGTATCTCGCGTACCTTGTATGATGTTGTCAATGCTGCGTTCGCTGGCACCGTTCTGGCGTTCAATCTCGCGGAAGCGACGCTCGGCTTCGGCGACGGTCGATTGCGTGCGGCGCGCACCGATGATCTCGCCGAAGACCCGCGGTTGCGTGCCGACAACTTCCGCATCAACAGGTGGTTGCGAACGATTGCTGAGCGTCCAGTTCATGAAGTCGCGCGTAACCTGCGACAGACCTTCACCATCAAGAATAGCCCGCACTGCTTCGGCAGGCATGGCTGCGATGTTGTCGGCACGGCGCTCGTCGTACTCGGCGATGTAGGCGTCACGCGGGTTCTGCGCCGGGGTGGTCCCAGTGCCTTCCGTCACGAGGTCGGCATTGATCGTCGGCAAGCCGAGCTTGGCGCGTTCCTGTTGCAGCTTGAGCTTGGCTTGCTCTAGTTTGGCCGCCTGAGTGGCAGCCTTCACCGCATCCTGTTGCTGTTTCGCACGTTCCTTGTCGGCTTGCTCGATTTCCTTTTCAGCCTTCTTCTGAGCTTCCTCGTTCGCATCGTAGGTGTCATCGGCAAGCTGGGTCTCAGCCAGCGCAACACCATCACGAACATTCTGGATCGAGCGGGCAACTGTGGTCGCCGTGCTGTGGTTCTGAGAACCGTCACCAAAAGATTGAATTGCCTCATCAACCGATTGCGACTCAGCAATGGCACGCTGGGTTTCAGTCGATACCGCATCTGCGGCAACGCGGGCACCTTCCATGCCACCGGCGTCAAGCACGGCTTCACCGCGCGCAGTGACCAGATTCTCTTCAGCGGCGCGACTATCCGGCATCCGTGCGGCAAGCACTGCCGCTTTGGCGACATCGATTGCGGTCTTCAGTTCCGGGCGCTCACCGGGCGCAGCATTGACATAAGCGAGTTGGGCGCGCAGCAGTGAGACTTCAGCCTGAGCAACAGGGTTGGTCGGATTCTGAGCAAGCACCTGCTCAGCGCTGGCGAGTTCGGCAGCCTTCGAACCTTCACCACCAACGGCGTGCATGCCGCCACCCATCACACCGCCGACGACCGCACCTGCGACACCCTGCTTCATCGCTGAGTGAAGATTCAAGGGGCCACCACCGGCTTCCTGTTCGATCAGAGCCTGTCCGCTTTCCTGCAAGAACTCTTGTCCGGACTCTGCCCCGATCGCGCCGGCCGCACGTTTGGTTGCACCAACAAAACCGGCCTTGGCCATGCCCGGAACAAGCACATCGCTGATACCTTCAACAGCTTCCCCGGCAAACTTTCGGGTGAGCGTGGCCTCGACGTTGCCGGGGATGAAGCCGGTGACCGTTCCGAGCGCCAATGCTTTGAGCGCGGCTTCACCGCTACCGGTCTTATCGAACACATCGGCGGCCATGATGGTGCCTTCACCGAGACCTGCCGCGGCAAGCGTACCTGCACGTCCGACAGTTCCAAGAACAGCACCTGCACCGCGAGCAAGGATGCCACCAACACCACCGCCAGCGAACATGCTCGGAAGGGATTCAGCGATCATACCTGCGGACGCCCGCGGGTTGCTGATCATGCTGCCAACAACATCGAGCGCACCCTTGTTGTCATCTGCCAAAGTGGCAGCGACCTCTGCATCTTGACGACGTTGTTCAGGCGATAGCTCGCGCTTGCCGCGCTCAATCTCTGAAGTCAGGAAGTCGTATGCCTTGTTGTCGTTTCCGACAGCGGCATTGACACCCATGCGACCCAAGCTCAGGATACCCATGCCAACCTTTGTCGGCATGTCAGACCAATAGGTCTCTGACTTCTTGCTCTTGGTGGGTGCTTCCTCGGGGAGCGAGGCAGCCATCTTCTTCAGATATTCGTCAAACGCCAAGTCGTCTTCGCGAGCCATGTTGAACCTCTTCGTCTTGATTGACGAAGAATATCACATTGCAAATCTGAAGCCTACTATTTATACCAAGCGTTTTCCGTGTTGGCTGCACCCTTGAGCCAGCCCAACAAACCACCACCGCTATCAGGTTTTTTGGCTGAAGACGCAGGGGTGCTCTCAGGCTCAGTCCCTTGAGCGGACTTGCTCTCGACCTGATCTGGTGCATTCGGGTTCTTCTTGAAACCCATCACAATATCGAACTGAGCTTGTCCGGGCAGCTTGCCAAGTTTAGGATCAGTGCGAACAGCGGACACCTTATTGACGATGTTGCTCAACTCGCTGCGAATTTCCTTGAAACTGCGCTTGTTGTCACGCTGGTCGTATGCCCACGAGATTGCAGCGTTTGCAGCGCTGTCGTCTGTTTGTTCTTTGATTTCTTTCTGCGTGTCAGGGTCATACTTTTTGATCACCAGTTTTGAAGCAAGGCGTTCAATGCCAGCCATCGCGTTGCGCTCTTCGCTGTCCATTTCTTCACGCTTGCGACCAGCGCGTGATTCAGCAATCGCGGCCATCTGAATTTTCTTGTTCTCTTCGTTGGCAGTGTGTGAGCGCTCGGTCTCGAGGCGCACGCGATACTTGTCAGCGATCGAGGTATAACCCTTCTCGTCTGCCAATCCCGCGGCATACCGCATGCCGTCAATCTTGTCCGGATCAAGACCCTTTTCACGGACAGCACTACGAATCTCGCGCATGTTGTCCGCTACTTCCTTACGGTCTTCCTTGGTCCGCTTCGCCTTGATCTCATCGCGACGATCTTCACGATCCATCAGGATGTCAGCTTGATGCGTTTGCAGTTGCTTTTGGCGTTCGAACTCTGCCTCACGCTGACGGGTGATTGCAGCCTCTTTCAACTGGGCGTCAAAGACCTCACCCGCTGCGTGGGCACCACCGACAACAGCACCTGCGAGTGCGCGCTTGAGAGAGAAGCCCATGACCCTACCCCTTTATTCCATACCAAGCTGACGCTGGCGTTCGTCCTTGAAACCTTGCTGCATGGCAGCCTCTTCGTCCATCGGCTCGATACCGGCTTCACCTTCAGGTGCCTCACCGGTGACGGCTTCTTCCTCGCCCGGCATCTCGGCGACCTTCTTGCCGGCATCCGTGTCATCGAAGCCCAGCTTGGCACCCATGTCATCGACGATCTGATCGATCTTCGCAGGGTCAATGCCGTAACCGACGAAGACACCTTTGATCAGCAGTTCGAGCGCAGCGCCGAGATCATCTTCAGTGACCTCGACGCCAACCTCGAACAGATAGTCAGCGGCTTCGAACATGAGCGCGACACCCACAGGCACCATGACTTCTTTCGGGATCGTACCGTTGCCGGTGTTGTCCATCATCACGAGCAGGTTGGCGATACCCTCGCCGAGCTTGTTGGCTACGGGGATTTCATCGTTGGTGATGATGTCCTGCATCAACTGCGAGTTGTCAGCCGAATACATCATCTTCATGCCGGCGGTCAGCACACGGTCGTAGGCGTCACCGAGCTTGCCATCCATCATGGATGCCATCTGCTCGAGTTCGTCCATGTGAGCAGCAACGATCGGGCTCATGATCTCGGGGTTCGGTTGCTGCATTCCACCACCTTGCGGCGCAGGTGCAGCGGCTGGGGCGGGAGCAGCGCCAGCGGCCTGATTGAGAATCCCTGCGGGTGCTTGTTGATCCATGTCCTTGCTCCTGAGTTAAGCGTAGGTGGCCGGGCGCACCGGCGTTTGAGCAGCAACCTGCTGCGCCTGCGGTGCGGCCATCTGTGCGCCGCCGGCCGTCGGGGTGACACCAGCAGCAGCGATGGAGGGGATGAAGGCAACAGGGTGCCCGGCGGCGGCGGCAGCGGAGACCTTCTGTTCCATCTGCGGATCGTTGGCCGAGATCATGACCACCTGCTTCTTGGCGTTGGCCAACTTGTACTTGGCGATCTCATCCTCAGTGGTGAGCTTGGTGGTGTTTGCCTTGTAGTAGTCAGTCATTGCGTCGATCTTCGCGGTCTCATCCGGCGTGAAGGCCGCGGCAGCGCCCTTCTCGAGCATGCCCATACCAGTCTTCATGAGTTCGGTCTTGTTCATGCCGAAGATCGTATCGGCGGCGGCCGTCGGCTTGACGCTCGAACCACCACCTGCGGCGTCACCCAGCTTGATACCACCGCCAGTATCGCCCGGCGCGCGAATGCCGCTGCCTGTGAAGTCGCTCGTGCGTGCCGCGTCAGCCGGTGTGGCTGCACCTGACACGTCGGACATGGTTGATGCTTCATTGGCACTTGCCATTTTGATCGTGGTGGCATCCGGTGCTTTGACACCTGCGGCGGTGACATCGCCGGTAACAGCACCAGCACCTTCGACGGCAGCACCTTCGATCGGCCCGGTTGCTTCGATCAGGTTCTGACTGGCCTGATCGGCGCTGATCGGTTCGCCGACAGCGGGCGCACCTTCCATTGCCTTGTTGATGATCCCGGCCTCGTCACCAGTCAAACCGGTCTTGCCGAAGTCGGCAGCAGATGCGGCTTCAGCGGCACCTGCAACCCGGTCACCATAGACCAGACCACCACTCACGCTGCTGGCAGAATCCATGAAGGTGTTCGCCATCGTCGAGACAGCTTCAGAACCAGACCCGGAGGCGAACGCACCGCCGGCACCTGCGGCATTCGCTGCCCCGGACGCCAGCGCACCGACACCGCCGGCCAGCGACATGATGCCGCCGATCTTCATGAGCTTCTTGTTCCCGGTCACCGCACCGACACCGGACATCACCCCGCCTGCCATCATGATGCCGCCGGCAATCTGCGTGGCGAGCACGGTACTGGCCAGCAGCGGAAGTGCGGCGCCCATCGTTACGATGGATGCGACGACACCGATGATCATCCCGAGACCCTTGCTCTTCAGGTATTCGCCATAGGCTGCGCCGTCCATTGGCATACCAACAGGCATGTCGTGGAAGGCTGCCCGGTACTGGGTAACCACGCGATGTTGTTCAAATGTGTTCATGGTGTGCCCTCGGGTACTTGATCTCGTTGAGGATGTAGGTGCGAATATTGCCGTCCATTGTAGCGCCGAGTTCCTGAAAACCCAAGTGCTCAATGAAGCGTGAGCTTTCTTCCTTGCCGACCTTAGTCACGAGGAAGACGTTTTTGTCCAGCATCGGTTGCAGGTGCTCACGGATGCGGCGCAGATTCACGGCGTTGCGATGCCTGAAGCGACGGTAGATCGCCAGATGGATTTCACGATTGCGCTTCAGCACGGTGCCCATGTGACCATTACGTTCGTCGATGATCGGAATGTGTTCCCAGTCCTTCAGCGCGTCCATTGCCTCTTCATAGCTCAGCCCTTCATCTTCCACCAGATGCTCGAGCCAAGGCCCGCGCACGCCGGTGTATAGCCGGGCGCGCGCTTGATAGGTTCGAACATCGGAAGGTACTTGCATTAGAAGGTCACCAGACCCTGAACGCCGTTGAGATTCTGCACCATCGTCATGCCGCTGCGCAGCCAAGCAAGTTGGCTATTGATGGCCGATTGCTTGTCGGCAACGCTGTCGCTCATCTGGATGTCGGAGATGTTCTTCATGACTTGGTTGTACATATTCTCGGCACTGGAATTGACCTGCATCAACTGCTTGTAGTTGGCTTCGATGTTGGCCAGTTGCTCGCGACTGTTGATGTCGAGCGACTTCAGCGTGGCCTCGTTCTGCTGGCCAGCGTTCCACTGGTTCATCGCGGTCTGGTTCTGCGCGTTGAACTTGCTCCAATCGTTCTGCGTGCCGACGTTCAGTTCGTTCGTTCGCTGCTGGTTCTGCGTGTTGAACTGGTTGGTCTGGTTGATTGCGCTGGCATCGGAACTGGCGATCGGCACCGCTTGCCCGAGCACCGCACTCTGAGCGGCCTGAATCCCCATGCTCGAGTTCAGCAAGCCACGACTGTTGGCCTGCTGGTTGCCGGTGGTCGCAGCCTGCTGCATCAAGGCACCACCTTTGTTCAGGATGCCTTCAAGCTGCTGCGAGGTGGTCGTGCCGGCCGTCTGCGCGGCAGCCACCTGAGCAGGGTTCTGAAGAGCAGCAACGCCTGCATCTTCCATTTGCGGTGTGGTGATCGGCATGGTGATTTAGTCCTTGATGTTCATGTTAGTTGGCGTTCTAGCAAAATCTGTTTTGTATCCAAACATTGCGCTTACAGGAACCTTCCGTAGATTTTCCAGTTAAGCGGAGTGGTGGGAAGCAGTGCGGGAAGAGCACCTATACCTGAGTAATTCCACTGATAACTACGACCCCAATATTGCACATTATCCCAAACGAGTGCCGAAGGGAAAGGGGTGGTAGTCCAGTTTCCGTTATTCCCCAACGTGTCCAGATAGCCCGGAATTACAATACGATCTACCATCAGATCGAACTGCGCAGTACAGACAATAGTGATCCAAATATCTCGAGTGGCCTCATCTTGCTGGCGGTTTTGTATAAATCTCGTTGGGGCTGGACTTCCCAAAAGAGTATTGGTAGAAAAATACCTACGATAGCTCCCGTAATCAATCAAGGAAAAAGTATTATCGTAAATCAGCGTGAGTTCGCTGGCCGCCCTTCCATAGAAATGAGACAAGGACACCGGAGATTGCTTCGACCTGCTAACAGGGTAGATCGCACCTAGATGTGAAAGACTGTTTAGATCAGTCGAAGTTGCACCCATGCTGTATTCCGTATGGATGTTGGCGATGGAGATCGGTCCGGAGGCTGGGAGCGTCATTTTACAACCCCGCGTCCGCGCGTAGCTGAGCAATCTCTTGGCGAGCGGCGCTAAGCTCACCTACAAGTTCCTTGATTGCTTCAGCGAACAAGCCTGCCAAGTTTCCGTAGGCAAGGTTGAGTGTGCCGTCACGCTCGCCGACAGCTTCAGGGAGAACCGCCTGCACATCCTGAGCGATCAACCCTGTCTGACGTTCTTCGGTGTCGATCCGGGTGTAGGTGTAGCCGGTGAGCTTCAGCACCTTTGCCAGCGCGTCGGGAATTACCACAAGGTCTTTCTTCAGTTTGGCGTCAGAGTAGGCGGTGACGTTGCCCGATGCGGTCAAATTACCCGCGCCATCTAGCGTTAGGTTGTTTGAGATCGCTCCGACATGGATACGGAGAACGGTGCTAGAGCCAACCGTCGGGCTCGGATCAGCGTCAATGGCCGCGAAGTGGGTTCCACCTGTAGTGGTGAAACGCAATCCGGTATAGGCAGCGTCTTGCAATACGCAGTTAGCCTGCATAAGTGCGGATCGCGTGGTTCTCCAATCTACCCACGAACCACCGCCCACCGTATTGTATGCCATGCCAGCGGTATTGACTTTAAGACCACTGTTCCAAGGAGTAGAACCGCAACCAACATAGGCATGCACCTCGGTCCCGTTGGTTCCGAGAAGACCTGTGCCGCCAGCGAGGGTTGTTTTGTCGCTACGATAGATCAAGTTTCCATTGGCATTATCGCCAGAGGCAAGCAAATAGGTTAGAAATGACCCACCTTGTAACGCCCACAAACCGCCAGTCAGTGTGTCACCGCTTTTATTCACCTTGCTCGTATCGCTCGGATGCACGTGATCGTAGCGCGAACCTTCGACACCGGTGCCGGCCGCCGCGGTGCCATTCATCAACGGCGTGCTGTTGGACGGCTGCATACCTGCGGGCGGTTGTTGGGCGAGCAGCGACTGCACGAATGCGGTCGTGGCGATGCTGGTGTCGTTGTCGCTCGTCAGCGGGGTGGGTGCCTTCGGGTCGCCAGTGAAGGTGGGAGAGTCGATCGGGGCTTTTGTATCGACGTAATCCTTGCGGGTCAGCGCATTTACCGCTGAACCCTGCGCAGCATAGTGATAGATCGTACCGGCTGAGTCGATCCGCATCCGTTCCGTTGCAGTTGCTGCACCCGGCGCGGTCGTCTTGAACGAGAGGCGGCCCGGAATGTTATTTGCTCCGTCAGGAACACCATCAACCTGAGCAACGATCTCGGCGTTTCTCCGACTGAGATTCAATCCGTTATCGACAGCAAACCAAATGGAACCGATGTCGTCATTGTTCAACACCTGTCCGAGCGTTTGCTGATTAGCGCCGCGTGATTTTCCAAGAATGACATACGGGCCTTGGGTGGTTGCCCCCCATCGACCCATCATGATGCCATTCGCAACGCTCGCAGATTGAGATTGCAACGGCAGGGCAGAGCCACCAAACGCAACGCTCGTATCGCCACCAACGATCACGTTACCGTTAGTGTCGATCACAGTCGGCGTGGAGTCCGGATTCGTTGCGTCTTCAAAAACAGCAATGGCACCGGCACCCTCTTGCGTAACTCGCAGAGCAGGGGATGCGTTGTTTGCAGACACAATCAGCGAGCCGGTCATCGTGTCACCGGTCTTGGCAACGCGCGAAGTGTCCGACGGATGCACGTGATCGGAACGCGAACCCAAGACCGCAACACCCGGAGACACCGTGCCGTTCATCAGCGGGTTCATGGACGAAGGGCCGAAGGCGCCAATCGCCTGCATCGTGTCAGCCACGAAGTAGGTGGTCGCGATCCGTGCGGAAGCGTCGCCGGTCAGCGGTGTAGGTGCGGTTGGCGCCCCGGTCAGTACCGCATTGTTGGCGTTAGCCTTCAGAGCCAAACCGTCAGCGACAAATGCGGTCGTGGCAAGTTGGGTGGTATTCGTGCCGATCGTGGCCGTCGGCGCCGTAGGGACGCCAGTGAGCGCTGCATTGCTGGCATCAGCTTTCAGGTCAATGCCAAGACTGGTTTGCGCCCCACCCAACGTCGATGCACCGGTGCCACCGTGCGCAATATCGACGATCGTTCCCGCCTGATTGACGTTCAGGTTGGTCACCAAGCTACCATCGAGCGCAGGCAGCTTGTTCGCTTCTGCGAGCAGGAGGACTTCACCCGCGCCCGTTCCGGCGACTTTGGTCGCGGCATCGTTGAAGCCTGTGAAGGTGTTGCTTGCCCAAGCGATTGTCTTGTTGATGAGTTCCTGTGTTCCGGTGAGCGTCACGAGGTCGGTGAATACACTGCCGTTCGTTTCCAGACGCGAGCCTGTTGCATCGACGAAGATGATTTCATTGGCGTGACCGGCAAGCACCGGCAACTTATCGAAGCCCGCTGCGATGTTCGCGAATTCCTGACGCATGACTGACGACGCGCCGGGGCTACTGGGGGCGGGCACTGCGCCGGTTTGGAAGTATTCATTCATGGTTAGGGCACCTT
>Ga0316625_100000010_pt1 | contig 31866 bp, 23 predicted proteins | sample OWC_Aug_T1_C1_D1_FD_207655 | JGI IMG/M metagenome (GOLD analysis project Ga0316625, IMG submission 207655) | Wetland soil microbial communities from Old Woman Creek delta, Ohio, United States - OWC_Aug_T1_C1_D1_A | ecosystem: Environmental > Terrestrial > Soil > Wetlands | place: USA: Ohio... | reverse complement strand
TGGTCCGTACGTTCTGATGACGACCGCTGCCGCAATGTCGGCGCGCATCGACGGTACCGTTGCGGCGCCGTTTACGATTCATGGCGACACGTTCACCGTCGCCGTCAACGGCGGCAGCGACCAGACCATGACGTTCGTCGTTGCCGATCCGGTTCAGGTCGATGCCGCAGTAGAGGACATCAACGACCAAACGCTGCTCATCACGGCCTCCGCCAATGGCAGCAAGGTCCGACTCGACACCGACTTGCTGGGGCGCGCTGCAACGCTTGAGATCGTCGGAGGAACGTCGCTGACAGAGCTCGGCTTCGTGGCCGACACCTTTGTGACGGGCAGCGACGCCCACGTCAGTCTTGTTCCGGCGCAGAGTGAGTACGAGTACGAGGACGTCAACGGCGACTCGACGTACTACTACAAGACGCAGTACTACAACAGCACGAGCGGCACCTACTCAGGCCTCAGCGATCCAGTAAAGGGCGACGTCGGTGCCATCGTTCCGGCTGCGGAGCTCATCACTGCCGTCATCGACATTGTTGATCTTGCCGGCGTACCGGTGGAGAACAACGAGGTCGCGTTCTACAACGTCTACATCCCGCCGCTGTCACGGGGCGCGTTCTCGGTTCTGGGTCGAACGGTATCGGTGTACACCAACGGTGCGGGACACGCCGAAATCAGCCTGATCCGCGGCGCGACTGTTGACGTCACGATAACGAATACCGGCATCACGAGGAGAATAGAGGTGCCGGAAACCGGCGACGAGTTCAACTTGATGGACGCCGTCTCCGCGGCCCCCGACAACTTCCAGATCCAGACTCCCAGCATTCCTCTCGCTGTTCGGAGGTCGTGATGTTGAAGCTCTCGTCGCCGCTCGCCGTGCCCGCCGCATACACAGGAGAGTTCCTGACCGGGCTCGGGATCGGTGCGTATCTTGGGCTGCTCCGCGAGTTCGGAATTTCGCATCAAGAGGAGTTGCGGCGACAGCTTGAACGCATCAAGTCGCGAGAGATCGCTGCGGCACGTGATGCCGAGTTCCAACGCGCCAAGGAGCAGGCGAGCCAGAACGAAGCTCGGTTGCAGATGCAGAACGCTTTGATGCGGCAAGGCGTTTGGACCGGAGAGAATCCGTGGGACCCCGCCTACGTAACGCTGGCGCAGCAGAACCGGAGTAGGTAATGGCTGTTGAAACCGTAAGAGTGTACTGCACTGACGAGGATGACGCCGCGCTGACTGGTGTTCTGGTGCGGGTCTACGACTCAACGGATGTCTTCGTGACTCAAGCCCTGACGTCGCTGCACGGTTCCGAGGCTTACGCGGAGTTCGGACTCGACGGCGTAGCCGATCCCGGAACGCAGTACACGATCCGGCTCAGCAAGACGCAAGTCGCCTTCGACGGGCTCGAGGGTACAGAGTCAGAGTCGCCGCAGACCATCTTCGTCATCTCTCCACCGACGACTCCGAACTACTTCGACACGAAGGGGCGCATCTTCTCTCGGCCCGCCGCTTCCGATCCCAGCATGTGTCGGTGCAGTGGATTCTTCAGGGACCTCGCCGGAAGGCCGCTGTCGGGACTGACGCTGCGTTTCATGAACCTCAACATCCCGACGATTGTTGACGGTAGTGCAATTCTGGGCTCCTACGTCAGCGGGAATACGGATGTCGACGGCTACTTCGTGATCGACCTGTTCCGGGGCGGGGAGTACAGAGTCGCACTGGAGTCCCTCGAATTTCCGGAGATGCGAGAGATACTCGTTCCGGATCTCGCTTCGACCAACCTCGTAAGCGTGCTGTTCCCTGTCGTGATGCACGTCACTTACGATCCCGACCCAGTCGCGACCACCGTTGACGACTACGTGGATGTCGTGCTGACGGTCACCGACTCAGCGGGTAACGAGCTCTCGTTGACGGATGAGGACGTGACGTTCGTGTCGACGGACACCAGCGTCGCCACCATCATCATCATTTCGGAGACCGAGCTCCGCGTCTACGGAGCTGGCGTCGGTACGACAACCATCACGGCGACGCGGGCCGATGTTTCGATTCAGGTCGTTCCTGACGTCGTTCTGGAGTCTCTGACGGTAACGGTTACTGCATGATTCCGGCGCACATCGAGGACGAGCTCAAACTGTTTCGGTACGTCGCGACGCGAATGCTGTTCCGAGCGATCTGCGACTACGTGAACTACAGGAAGTGGAGCCGACGCAGGGTCAAGAATCGACGTGATCGTACCTACAAGGCGTACTACGAAGAAGCCCGTTCCTGGATATTTGATGTGCCGGCGCCGACTGTTCCAGAAATCGATATGCAGGTTGAGGACGATATTCCTCGTGAGAAGCTCGGCGAGCTCTTGACCAGCATGGATCAGTTGATGAGCTTCGATACGTTGTGTGAGGTGTTGGGGTGGGACCCCAACTGGATTCGTTCCAACATCGACTCGTTGTCCACCGAGGACTTGTTGCGGGTCGGCAAGAAGAACGGATTCATGTGAGGATGGCGTGTCGTACAGCGAGGAAGACATCAGAAATGCCGCGTTGCGGATCGTTACGACACCGACCTTCAGCTCGTTGTCTAACGGCGCCCGTAACAGCGCATCGACGTTTGCGCAGCTCCAGGAGCTCGTCAAGACGGCGCTGTTCTACGACGTCGACACCGTCTTCTACCTCATCTCTCTAGCAGCCGGCTACTACGGGCAGCGGTTCGTGACGGCTCGCGCCACGTTAGCCGATCTCGCGACCGCAGTGGACGACCTCAAGAACCCGACGCGAGCTATAGACGACGTCAGCGATGTGACCGCCACTCGACGTTCTCTGGATGATGTCTATTCGGCACTGTCGCGAGACGGCGGCATCAGCGGACAGACCTATGCGCGGTTCGATGCAGCGTCGCAGCGCGGTCAGGAACGTATTGGGTCCGCGGTTCGCGTCAACAGAGTTCCCTACGGCAGCACCGATGCCGAAACGTTTGTGGCACGTCCCGGTGTTGTGGCGCGCCCCGAGATCGCGAGGAAGTTCAAGTCGCTACTGACACAGCACGGCAGAGTACTGAGCGGTTCCCAGACATTGATCGACGCATTCTCTGACTACCTGAGTTCTGGGATTTGGAAAGCTGTAGCGCAGCAGCAAGTCCGAAGGGCTCGGGACGATGCCGCAGCTCTTGAGGACGAGCTCGAAGACGCGGCGACCCGAACCGAGAAGGCACAAGACGCCGTCCTTCGCCTCTCGACGATGCGTGCCGTGCTTCGGAGTCTTGCCGAAGCCCCGACGCCGGGCAGCGACAAGTACGTGTGTGACTCCTTGTCGCGTCTCATCGCTACGGGGAGCGGTGTCGCTCCCGTAGTGCAAGGAACCGTGTCGGCGCCGTGGCGTCTCATCAGCGGCTCGAATTCTACGCTGAGCGTCGATGTCGGTGGGTCAGCGGTTAGCGTCGAAGTCGTGACTGCGGATAACGACGTAGAGCGCGCCACGTTGACGAGCGTCGTCGGTCCTTTCAGCGTTGGACCCGATCTCGCGACGCCGTATCCGATGTGCACCAAGAAAATACCCACGGGGAACCTCTACAACGTTGGCGGCAACACGCTGTACTTTACTGTGGACGGGACTCTGTTTTTGGTGCCGTTCACCGTGGACAAGGACGCCACCGACGTTGCAGCTGCGATCAATGCCGCCACCCTTGGTGCCTATGTCACCGCCACTCCGCAGACCGCGGCCGGTGAGGACTGGGTAGAGGTGACCTACGACGGAGTCAGCTCGCCGCCGTCGTACGGTAATCGCTTCCTGCGTGTGGTGCACGGCGCCAGTGACGCTGCAGATCTAGCACCGTGGCGCGCCGTACCTATCGTCGGCAGCGAGGTCGTGCAGGACTGGTCCTACGGCCACGACGCTAACAACGAGTTGAGGATTCAGGCCAACTCCAGTGCCACCACGATCTTGCCGCTAACCTCTGGCGCTTGGCCAAGCTACACCAGGACTGCGGCACAGGTTGCTGCTGACATCATGACAGGAGGGGCGGGCGCTTTTGTGGCGTACGCTGACGCCGACCAAAGGATCGTCATTCTCTCCGGCGTGTTCGGCGAGGGTTCCGTACTTACGATGAGGAGCGCCGGCGTTGTAGCGGGACGCGATACACCGAGCGCGCGAGCGCTGCAGATGCTGGGCTTCCTCGTCGATCAGGAGAGCCGGAAGTTCTCGACGCCGTTGCAAGTCGTGTTGGACGCGTTGAACAATGACGCTGCGTTCTCCGCGGTTGCTGTTGCTGACGCTGTTCGGGAAACGGTGCTACATGGCGCCGCCACGATGTCAGATCCCTACACGATCTCGTTGTCGCTAGACAGTGACCCGGCTTGGACCACGCTGTCCGATAAGGTAGTGGTCGTCGGCAGCGGCGACAACAGAGGCGCCTACACGATCAGCAGCTACTCCTGGGTCGGTGGCGTTCTGACGCTGGTTCTGAGCCGCGCTCTTCGGACGACCACCACGGACAGTTTCGTAGTCACGATTCGGCGCGAGCTCCTCAAGCTCCTCGCAAGGGACGCGTCAGTGAGCTCGTATCTGACCGTGAACACGCCGGCTGGGTCCATACACTCCACGACGGGGCTCCCGACAGTTCAGACTTTTGGGACCACAAGTCAGGTAGCGATTCAGAGCAGCGCAACTGGAGAGTGGGTCGGTACCGATCTCAGACGGAAGTCGATTCGAGTCGGCGACGAGATACTGACCAGCGGGGTGTTCGCTACAGTCACTGGCGTAGGCGACATCGCCATCGGTGTGCTCGACGTCACGCCCGTACCTTCGGACACCGTGCTGACGGCGTTCACCATCAACAGCGTGGCATTCCGCCTCTACACCGACTTCATAGATCAGTTCTCATCCTGGTTCTCTTCGTTAGGCCCCTACGCAGAGACCGACCTTCGACAGTTGTCGCGGAGCATTACGGGATTGATGACACGAGCGCCGTCTGTAGAGCAGATCGATGCCGCGTTGTCGGCGCTCTCCACCTATGACGCTGCCCTGGCAGCGGGTCTTGCTCTGCTGCGGGGCTACAAGATTGCCCCGATTGCCTCCGTTGACGACGCACTGAACACCATGACGGAGCACGGGCACGACCGCGCTCGAGAGATGCTGCTGCAGTGCGCCTTCACGACTTTCGCTGCGATGACGATTCGCGATTCGTCGTTCAGCCGCGCCTTCATGAACACCGCGTCACAGGTTGCCGTCTACGACGCTAACGAGCCGACGACGCATCGCGATCCCAACGCTACGGAGTATGACAGGGCGCAAGGCGGTGTCGTTACATTAGCCGATCCGCAGTACGACTTCGAAAGCGAGGCCAACGAGCCTGATTCTCAACTCCTCGACTTTTGGCCTGTGGTGAAGTAGATGTCGCGCACCGAAGCAGACGATCAAAGAAGTGAGGACCAGGCCAACGCCGTAGACCAGATCCGTACGGTACTGGCAGATGGCTTCTCCTTTGTCCGCAGCCAAGAGGTTGTGGCATCAGTTTCCGCCATAACCTTTGAAGAGCTCCTCGACCGGGCGCGGGCCGTCATCGAAGTGGACGAGTCCGACGTCTATCCGGGGCGGCTCACCGTAGTGCGGCAGCTCAAGCAGCGTGTTGACGACGCTGTGGATCGCGCGTTGGAGATGCCGGCAGAGCTTTTCGAGTACAATGGAGAGCAGGGCTCTGCTAACACCGACGTGGATGGTGGCACAGATGATTGACCTCCAGGTCATTGAGATCCGCGACATCTTGGAAGTGAAGCGCATCGAGACGGTCCACGACATGGTGCCGCAAACCATCTTGGTGCGCGGCAAGGACATGCGCAACGCACACGAGGTTTGGATCAACGAGATAAAGTCGCCGAGCGTCGTCGTGACTACCGCCACCACGTTGCTGGCTCAGGTGCCAGACGGCGCCGGGATGCTGCGCTCCGTGGTCGTCGTCAGTCATCGTCTCACGAACGAGGGCAGAAGTCGGATAACGTTCCGTCTTGGAGACACGACGCACGCCGTCAGCGGCATAACACGACTCGTTCAGAACTTCATCAAGCTGCTGCTGCAGTCTCCGGGCAGCGACGCCTGGAACCCGACGTTGGGTGGTGGTCTCCTTCGAGTTCCTGGTCGGCTGTCTTCGTCACAGCTCAACAACAACTCGATGGTCGCCGACGTGCAGATCGGTGTTGAAAGAACAGCGCAGCAGCTCATGAAGATCCAGGCTAGTGAGCCTCAGCTCTCGACGACTGAGCGATTGCTGTACGCCCGGCTGCTGGAGGCTAAATTTGTCCCGCAGGAGCAGGCTTTGTTCTGCGTCATTGATGTCGCGAACCAAGCTATGCAGTCCTCGGTAGTAAATCTGGAGACATGACATGGCCACACTGACGGAGTTCAAGCTGTTCCTGCAGGAGCGTCTTCGGGCCTACGACGACTCGATTCGACTCGAGACCGGTTCCCCCGCCGACATCCAGATCGTTCAACCTGTCCTGCGCCGGTTCGAGCCCGACCCTCTGGAAACCGACGTCATGAAGTTCATCAAGACGCGGCTCAACCAAGAGTATCCGAACATGAGCGTCACCGATTCCAGCGCGATCTCGGACACGCTCATCAAGCCGATGTCGATTCTGCTGGAGCCGTTCATTCGAGAGATTCGCTCCATTCGTCGCAACCAGAACCTGCTTGATCCTTCGATTCTGAACAAGGACGAGGCCGACGCGTTGGTCAGCAACGTGTTCGTTCAGCGACGGGGTGGCAGCATCTCGAAGGTGACGGCACGTCTCTACTTCAGCAACCCAGTAACGATCAGTGTTGGCGGTTCGAACTTCGCCTACACGGCATCGGGTCGTCGCTTCCTGCCGACGCGCTCCCAGAGCATTACGTCCTCGGCGATGCTCTTCAACATGGACGGTGACCTGTACTTCTTCGACGTCGACTTTTCGGCTGAGGGCGTCGGCGAGTCATACAACGTCGCAGCAGGCCAGATCATTGGCATCACCAACCTGCCCGCCGCGGTGCGGGTCACGAACCTCAGCAAAGCAACGGGCGGCACCGACGAGGAGACGTCTGCAGAGCTTGTCGGCCGCGCCTATTCCAGTATCGGTGAGCGGAGCCTGACGACGGTGCCCGGCATCGTGGCGCGGCTCTTCGACCGCTTTCTCGATCTCAGAATCTTGCAGGTCATCGGATTCAACGATGCCGAGATGCATCGCGACGTGATTTCCGGTGGCGGTCTGGGCGTCGTGGTCTTGTCGGGGACCGACGGCACTACTCGAGAAGCTGTAGGCTACACCGACACGCACACCAGCGACTTCAGCGGTACGGTGACGAGCTTCACTACCGCTTTGGGTCCGGTGGGCACTGATCTTTCGGACTACTCCTTGACGGTGTGGTACTGGGACACCGGCATCGAGAGGCCGCACGACTTCACGTTGAAGCGCGTCGAATCCTCCACTACGATTTCGATCAGCGATGAGTACGAAGGCACCGACCGCCTTCCTATCGAGCTTGAGAACGCTTGGTGGTCGATCCGTCGTCGGTCCATCACTCTTTCCGACATCCCTGGGGGCATCCTCTTTCCGAGCCCAGGCTCCGCTACCATCAGTGTCGAGCCCGATGAGGTTCATGTCGGCGGCTGCGTAGACTTCTACGTCGGTGGCCGAGACTTCGAAGACAAGACCCTGGCTATCTCGATGTACGGCACCGAGACGCCGGATGCCAGCGGGCTCACGGCGCAGACCTTCACGGACGATGTCGTGTGGCTCGTGTCGCCACCGGCAGGCGCCCTAGATAGCCTGGTTGCCGGCGCCACGACGCTTCGGCTCCTCAGCGGCTCCAGCGTTGGCGAGTACCGTGTCCTCAGCGTCGAGGACGCCGTGACGCACATCATTCTGCGGGTGAGCCCCGAGACTGTGGCTACGGAGTCGTCGCTGCACTACGAGCTTGTGAACAGCATCAACATCGACTTGGTGCAGCCCGAAGAGATCCTTGTCTCTGGTGATGATCTTAGGACGTACGCTGGTTCCAACATCGTCGACACCTCCGGAAGTACGGTGTGGGCGCTGTGGGGCGTGTCGACGGACTGTAAGCTCCGCATCCTGAACGGTGATGATGCTGGAGACTACACCATCAGCTTGGTGGTCGGTACTTCTCTGACGTTGGCGTCCTCTCTTGGGCAGACAGCGGACCCGATTCAGTATGAGATCGTCCGACCGCAAATCGAGGCGATCTCCAGGCCGCTGGTCCGCGTCAAAGAGGTGGAGCTGCTCGACGCCGACATGAAGCCGACAGGCGACATCGTGCCGTATCGGCACCCCGTGGACTCGGTCTCGTACAGCTTTCAGAATCCGGGGCGCGGCGCCAAGGCCGGTTCAGACACCGGGCTGACGGACGATACCCTGGGCGTGGATGTCGACGTCGATGCCCGCAAGCTGACGTCGAGCGATCTCACCATAAACTACTGGGACCTCGGCGTGCGCCCCGGCGACATCGTCAACATCCTGTCCTCGGACAACATCGAATTCTACACCGTCGCCGAGAACGGCGTCGGTGGCAGCGCCGCAGCGCCGGCCCTCGCCGACAACGCGCTGCTGGTGACGTCGGATCTTCTTGTGACGGCAACAGACATGCTCTACGAAGTCGGCAGCCCGAGCTACGGATCATTCCGCGTCTTCTTCGAAGACCCGACGACGTGCGCCTTCACCTACGACTCGACGCGGTTCACGACCGCTGTGAATGGAATCGAGCGTAGGTTCCGCCCCGACCCTGACGTGAACGATGAGTACTTGCCGAGTGACGACGTGACGCCTCGTGTTCAGATCGTGGATCACGACGCGACCATCACGGTCTATGAGGACGACTGCACTACGTTGCTCAACAAGTACCTGCACGACATCCGTGTGGGGGACCGAGTCGAGATTCCGTTCGCGCCCCTTGTCGGCGACCGGGACCACACGGTCTCCATCGACTTGGACGGCTACACGATGCTGTTCGACCTCGGGAGAGGTCCGATCACTGTTAGGTTCTCGGGCACCATCGGCATCGATGCCATCATTACGCAGATCAACACTCAGCTGGGGCAGACCATAGCGCAGAAGTTCACCGAAGGTGGTGGCAACACGGTGGCGTTGGTGCACAACGGAGAACTGACGTTGCTCAACAACAACGCCGCCGGCGCGTTTGACGCCACAGAGCTCGTCATGGGCGTGTCCCCCTTTACGTGGAACCCTTGGCTTTCCCCACCGGATTGGAAGGGCTTCGACATCTCCAACGACTCGCCGTACCGAGAGCTTGGATACCTCTACGTCGCCAGCATTGACCCCACTATCGAGCTCGTCGACTCTGACGGCGCTCCATTCGATCCCGACTACGAACTGACGCTCCCATCGCTGTCGCACTTCATCACGTTCTCGCGGCTCGGTCGGCAACGAATCACGGCGACTCAGATGCAGAACAACGTCGATGCGTTGGGCCTGTATTGGATTGACGTCGAGTGCATCTCTGAGGGCTACGGCGACAGCTGGAATATCGCTGCCGATCTGCAAGCTACGGTAGAGGGTTACGACTCAGATGGTTGGGAGGTCGTCACTGCGGACACCGACCTGTCGTACAGCGTCGTCGAAGAGGTGTCGGTGGTCATGACGCCTCGAGTCCTGCTTACTGGCGCCAACTGGGACCCCTCCAACTACGAGGAGCTCGTCGGCCGTAGTTTCCAGATCGTCTACCAGACGTCATCCTTGGTGCAGGAGACCGATACCTTGGTGCGCGACGTGCAGGAGCGCGTCGTCTGTCAGAGTCCACTGGCAAGGGCTCTGCTGCCGACGTTCATCAGAACCAACATCGAGTACCGTGGTGGCGGCACTACCGTAGACGTCCGCGCCTCTCTGGTCGATCTCATTCAAGCTATCATCCCGGAGAGCGATCTCGAAATCTCTGACATGGTGGAGCGCATTCAGTCTTATGGCGCGACCTACGTGCAGCTGCCGATTACCGTGATTGGCCTTCGTCATGGTCTCGACCACAGGGTCGTGGTGCAGCGCAGTCAGGACGTCATCACTGCGAATCGTCTCTCTATGATGATCCCAGACGATGACGGTGCGACAGCAGAGGGAGCGAGCTGGATTCAGCTTACACGCTCCTAGTCCTCTGACGGTCTCACCATAGGAATTGCCGGACCCTCATTCGCCAGGTTCCCTAGTTCGATGATCATTCCAGAATCGGGGCTGAAGACACAACCACAGGCCGTGCAGCGCGACACATAGGCGTTTGTCGTCGTTCCGTTTTGAAGCGCGCGTTGCGTATCGAGCTGTGCCAGGCACTTACTGCCACAGCGTACGCAAGGGACGTCATTGTAGTACTCGAGATTCTGTCGTGCTTTCTGTGAGATCATATCGACCTCACCTCGTAGCATTTTCTGGATCGCCTCTGGTCGTAATTCTCTGAAGTGCATGAGTTCAGTATCCCACAAATAGCGCCTTCCTTGTATACTACTAGGTGACGGAGGCATCATGGCGTTTCCGAGCACAGTCTATCCCAACGCGTTAGACGGCGTCGAAGTCCGTGCGGACGGCATCAACATCGTCTACGACGACGATTTCATGTATCATGATCGTCAGATTCTGCAGCTCGAGACCTACATCGGAATCTCTGGTGCTTTGATCGGCGCCGGAGTCGCGGGGCGCGGTCCCGGTGGTCTCGTCAGTCCTGTTGCCAGCGGTGGTACTGCGCTGAAGTTGGCGGCGAGAAACACGTTCGCAGCAGGAACGCTGCTCAGCGTCGGAGACGCGGACGACACGGCGTACACCGAGAAGTTCCGTGTCGACTGGGGCGGCGTCGCGTGGGCCTATGGTGGCTTTGACGCCTCTCAGCTTCTCGTCATTCCGCACGGCGTGACCGTTGCTGCCGGTACAGCGGGGCGGCTGCGATGGAACGACGACACGCCTGGGCTGGAATACGACGACGGCGTAGCTTGGAATCCGGTCGGTGCCAGTGCTGGCGGCGCTGCGCTCGATCTAGTCACTATGTTCTCCTACACAGAGGCCCCGAGTCCGGTGCCGGAGACAATCGGTGACGGCTTCTTCGACGGCGCCATGGTCGGTGGCGGGATGGATGCCTATTTCCGTAGCACCGTCGACCCGGACCTCACACTACCTGGCGATCTGTACGTCATGCTGTATGACATGGGGCCAAAAGCGGGGCCGCTCGATCCTATACCGCGTCTGGTCTCCACGCTGACTATCAGTGCCAACGGATTGCAGGTCGCCGAGGTACCTTTGACCGTGGTCTCTGCCTTGCCGACGACTGATGAAGTCCTCGATGTTCCGCGTCTCTACGAGATCACGGTTAGCTCGGCTGCGACAGCAGGGGACAGCGCGTTGATTATGTCCACCGGCTTCGACGTGAGGTAGTCATGATCTTCATTCGCAATGTCAGGACCCCCACTATCGCAGCGGCGCGGTCCGCGCATGCCACCATACTTCTACTTCGAGAGGTACTCAAGCTCGGTGGCTGGACTGATCAACTCATCTCAAAGGGACCGACTGCTGGCGATGCAGATCCTGCCTGGGCCGCGTCTCTTGTTCTGAGCGCCCCCTCTCCGACAGGCCTCTCGGTCTTGGCTGCCAATCCTCTCGTCATCAACGACCCAGATGTGACGGGCCGCTTCACGTCGGCGATGGTTGACCAGACCATCATCCTGAACGGCACCAGCAATAAGGGGATGTTCAGAATCAGCCAGTTCGTCGACGCGCACAACGTGATAATCGATCAGTGGACTGCACCTCCTGGCGGGTGGGTCAACGAGTCCGACATTCCGTCACGTGTCGTTGATGTGACGAAGACGATCATGACGGCAGGAGGGACGTTTCTTTCTCAGGCGCCTGCGGGTAACAACCAAGCCAGATCGAACTACGTTTCGACTTCGTCACTGCTCTGCTACACCAGACCGAAGGGCGGCGCTGCTCTAGCCACGGAGGTGCCGTCCGCAGGCATCGGAGTCGCCAACGCTACGGACACCTGGCTTCGGCTTCACGCTGTTCTAGATGGTCGGAACGCCTTCATCTGGTGGACGAGTGCCTTCGGCTTTCGCTTCGTGCTGTGGGGCGAGCTCGATGCCGTTGACACCGGGGACAGCAATCCAGGATTCATCTGGTCGTTGAGCAACCCTGGGTCTCATGTCGCGGTCTACACCGGGTACATGCTGAACCACCTCGACGCACAAGTCTCAGCGTACCCGACCTTCATGAAGTCGTTCACCGGAGACGACTACACCGCAGCGTTCTACCTGAAGGAGTTCCGACGACTCCAGAACGGGATTCCGGGCAAGCTCGCTCTTCGTGTACCTAAGGTGTGCCTCGACAACATCTCGGGTTGCGCCGGGTATCGAGGCAAGCTGCCGATCATCCGATTCACGAACTACTACATGGAGTCGTACCGTCCTCTGGACGCCTCCGGTAACTGGCTCTTCCTCTACCACGGGCTCGTGTCCCCTCGGAACGGCCCCAACGACCCGCTGCCTATACTGGGAGGCTGATCATGGCGCTGCACTACGGACGAGACGCGTTCATTGCCATGGGCGTGGACAGCTATGCGATGGGCCAGCCCGAGGCTTGGCTTCTGCTCTACCACATGTTGCGCGTCGCGAACTGCGAGTGGCTTTGGGAGTGTGACGGCTGCATCGGGCCGAACGCCGCTGACGCAAATCATTGTCCTGACGGAAACATGTCCGGTGATACCTCAAACTGGCTCCAGCAAGGTGGAGCAACGATCACCAAGGACACAACGGTCAAGTTCACCGGAGCTCAGAGTCTCAAGATCGTATCAGCAGGGGTCGCTGGTGGCGTGCGAAGCGCTGCGCTTCTCAGTATGCTAGATCCGGCTTCTCGCTCTTACAACTCCAGCGACAGCATCTCCGGACCTGTTCTTGGTAGGATGACCACCCACGACAACACTGGGTATGACAAGGCGTACATGGGAGGTCGCGTCATCTGTTCGGGCTGGTCCAGCCCAGGTAACAACGGGACATTCCCGTACGTGTCACAGGGCTGGACGGTTGATGCCGTGTACTACAACCCCGCCGGGACTACTGCGATTGGTCCAACCCTCTCTCCCTTTCCAACCATAGAGGCACAGGCCAAGTACGAGATCGCGATTTGGGCGCTCAACGATTCGGGCGAGTCCTGGGACGTTCAGGTAGATTGCGGCGACGGGTCTCCAACGTCTGTCGGTTCGATTACGAGTGACGGCATCTGGACGCTGTACCACTTCTCTTTCTACAGAACGAGTACTGGATCGAGTTACATCTACGTGCTGTCCGCTTCGGGCGGAAAGACGTTGCACATCAACGGAATCAATGTGTTCCGTTCCCTGTACGAGTACTTCAATGGAAACGAGTACGGGACCGGAGGCACGTTCACCAACCCCGATCTCTTCCTGCCCGGTGGCAAGACGCCGACTGTGGACGATACCGGGAAGTGGCTCTTCATCTGGGACACGGGTGTTCCCAACAACAGCGGCTACTACAAGATCCTGGGTGTCTCTGGTGGATCGTATCAGCTCAATCTGCGCTCCGGTTCGATGACGTTCAATCCCACTGGAAGCTCCGTCGCTCGATGGAGGATCGTGGACGCCGCTGGCCACGCGTTGAACACGCCGTGGCTCATCTCCTGTGCGGACAACTGGCTCTTCGGTCCAGGCTTCGGGGTCCAGTCGCCTCACAGCTCGAAGTGGCGCTACTTCCAGCGCGTCAGTCCGCAGTCGGGTGGCTACTCGTCGAGACGCAGGACGGCTGTGATCTGGGCGTCCCCGGAAGACACTGACTTCGATGTGTCCAGCGGCACCTTCTTCAACACCGGACCATCGACACAGCGCAGCAGAACGGGACCGTATCTCTGGGAGGGCGACAATCAGCACTACGTGTGCGGCGGCGGTCGGTACACTTCGCTGGATCGGTCATCGAGGTTCTTCTTCATGACTGACGACGATGTCTCGTTCTTCACCACGTACCAGTGGGGCATCGCCAGGGTCTACGATGCGGCTTGCTTCATCGGGTACACGGGCAGCAATGTGGACTTCCCCGGCATCGAGGAGTTCGCAGTGCTGTTCGGTAACGACACGATGAACAACTCAGTAGTGGAGGAGGTTCAGTTCGACGGCTCTGCTGGGGCTTTCCTCGCGAACGCGACCATGTTCTCGCCGCAGGCCGAAGCAGTGAAGGCTGTGGCTGGTGTGCTGGGCTACGGAGCCTCTACGCTGGCCCCGATGACGCAGAGCAACGCCTGTCCCAATCCATGGTCCAGTGAGGAGCACATTGATCCGCTTCTCCTCATTCGTGACCCGGCACTTCGCTACAACTGCCCCGCCGAGAAGGATCTGACCGTGGGGCTCTACATGGGCAGGGCCAACCTCGTCACGCTCGCCACCTTCGATTCCGGCAACTACCTCCACTTCCAGAACGGTCTCGTTTGGAGATGGAACGGAGCGACGCTGGTATGACCGTGATCATAGGCAACGTCGTGGACGATCTGGTCGATTGGGAGGCGCTGCTCCTGGGCTACAGCTTCGTCGTCGGAGAGAACGGTTCTGGAGACCTCGTCGACTGGGAGTTCATGACGCGCGGTGGAGTGGAGCTCGACAACGAGATCGCCAGCAGCATCTGGCCCTACCCTCTTCCTGGTGGGGTGCTGGCTGCGTATCGGAACAAGTGCGTCGATACTGTGACGCTCCAGTGGATCGAGTGGGTGACGGACTATCAAGACGTCTACGGGACGGAGTACCCAGGTGCGGGCTTCGACCCCGGCACGTACAGGGTGATCAACATCACCTATGACCAGGGGCAGGGCTGATGATCTTCGTGCGAAACCTCAGAAGCCCCACGATGGCGGCTGATAACCTGATCTCCCACGTCACTACGCTCTATCTGAAGGAGCTACTCCTGCTGGGCGGGTGGACGTACATTTCCGATAACACTGACCCTGCCTGGGTAACCTGCACCCTCGTCAATGAGCTCGGCGGTGCAAGCGGATTCCAAGTCGCCGCTCTGAGTCCGCGCATCGTCTACAGCTCGGCCGGTGTCTTCACTTCGGCTCACGTCACAAACGAGTGTGCCCTCTTCCTCAAAGCGACAAACAGCCAGAACAGGGTCGCTGCAAGGATCGTTAGGTACATCGACGCGAACAACGTCGAGATAGATCCGGACAGTGCCCCTCCTAGTGGTTGGATCAATGAGGGTGGTGCAGGTACGTACATTCCAGGAAGAATCATCAGTCCGAAGGCTGCGACGTTGACGGCGACGAGTGCTTGGGTCGTGCTCCAGGCTCCAACTGGAAACAACCATGCCAGGATCTTGCGGAACGCTACTCTCACAACCCGCTGCTTCTCTCGCCCTCTCGGCAAGCTCGGTACGGCGACGGAGACGCCGACTGCTGGGGTCGACCTGACGACTGTTGCGGCAAGTCGTTTCATCATTCTGAACGCCGTATTTGACGGTGACAACGCACTGGTCTATGGATCAGGGAGGGGCGCAACCACCGAGAATCCAGTCGTGATGTGGGGAACGCTGGAGGAGGTTGCGACGGGCGATTCCAACCCCAACTTCATCATGGGCTACACCAACATGGACGGGCTGTACCCGCCGCGATGGACGATGGGAATGCTCGATGCGAACCCGATACCTGCCACCATCGCCGCGTACATCTCGACGCTGAAGTACTACGGAGATCAGCTCGGCGGCGTGACCTACGCCACCATCAACTCGAACCTCGCCTGGCGTCTCCAGAATGGCAAGCCTGGGAAGTACGCGCTGTACCGACCCCTCATCGTTCTGGCGAATCGCGCGACCTACGGTGGAGGAGTCAGGGGAAGGATGCCCATGATACGAACCGGGAACTACAACTTGGAGAGGTGTAGACCTGTGGAGGCTGCAGGGTCATGGTTGCATCTGATGGGTGGATTCATCGTTCCGAGGAACGGACCCAACGATTCGTTGCCGCAGATCGCATACGCGACGTGATGGAGATCGACGATGGCATTCCACTACGTGAGAGACGCTCAGTTCGTTTCGACGCCTAACTACCACGGTAACTGGGCCGAACGATCTCTCCTGATGTACCACTTCCTTCGCGTCGCAGGCTGCGAGTGGATCTGGGAATGCGACAGCGAGCGGAACACGACGCTGGACTGGAACCATGTCGACGACGGGAACATGGAGCTGTCCAGCACGACCCCGTACTGGAACCCGCTCGGCACAGCACTTCTCAGCAAGAACGATTCGATCTTCCAGCGTGGGACACGCAGCTTGAGGGTGATCGCCCAGGCGCAGAACGACGGCGTGAAGACGTCCGCACTTCAGGGAATGACAGGAATCGCCTCTGGAGTTCTGGATGCCTACAACGAGGGGTTCAGCGGGCCAGTCGGCGGAGTGATGACGGCGACCTGTTACTACTTCGGAGGGCTCACCAAGGAGTTCATCAACGGCTACGTCACTATCGCTGGAGCTCTGAATCCTCAGAACGACGGCACGTTCCTGATCAAGTCCCGAAGCAGTACAGTAGACGTCAACTACTACAACCCGAACGGTGTAGGTCTACTTCCCGATACGGCCTCGGCCGTGATGCGTGTGCGATACGAGATCGTTCTTTGGGCCAGGAACAGCAGCGGTGTGCCGTGGAACGTCGCTGTCGACCGTGGGGATGGGTCGGACTACGTGGTGGGCACGATTCCAGACAACGGCGGCGTCTGGACGATGTACCACTTCTACTACTTGACCTGGGGGACTGGGTCGCAATTCATCAGTGTGATTGATCCGTCCACATCCTTCGTCACGCCCCACGAGATCTATCTCGACTCGGTGACGGTGTTCCGCTCCGACTTCGAGTACCCGCCCGAGAACGCCTACGGAGACGGAGAGGCTGGTCACTACGCGCAGGACGGGGAGTTGATCAACCCGGATCGGTTCAAGTCGGTCAGCTACGTCCCCGGGGCGGCAGACGTGGGGAAGTACCTATTCGTCTGGGACCCCGCGCACCCTACGAATAGCGGCGCGTACAAGATCATTGCTGACTTGGGTGGCGGTGTGGTTCAGGTCGACCTCCGTTCTGGCACAGCTACCTTCACCGCTGTCGGGCCTGGACTTCGATGGAGGATCGTCGACTTCCGCAGAGTTGCGCTGGCAGGAGGCAACTATGAGTTCCCCGCGTACCAGCTTGCGGGTGGTGTGGGGATACAGTCGAAGCATGGCTCGAAGTGGCGGTTGATCATCAGACACATCCTGATGCAGGGTGGAACCATACCTAGCAGAGGGACGAACCTCATGGCTGCTCCGGAGGATACCGAGATCGACTCGACCTCGGGGCACTTCCGAAAGACAGGAGGTAGCGGACCCTCCACGTTGAAGAACAGGCAGTCCGAGTATGCGTACTGGGCCGGAAGCACGCCTCCTTCAGGGCTACATCACATCACATCACATCCTACATCTGGGGGTGCCAGCGAGACGTCGAGAACCTTCCTCGTGACTGACGACGACTGCTCTTCCCTGACCGTGATCCATCGAGGCACGGTGTCTGGGCTGATAGGTGGCGTCATCGTTGGTTACACCGGTGCCGATCCTGATCATCCTGGCATCGAGGAGTTCATCCTGTGGGCGAAGTGTGAGCTGAGCAACTTCCCCGACGAGATCGATCTGGAAGGTAGTACATCGTACCTCTCCACGATGTGGAACGGAGCCACGGTGTTCTCGCCTGACGGTTTCTCTGTTCCGGCGATCCTCGGATTGATCTGCATGAGAGAGGGCGGCGACGGTAACGTCGTGAACAACCAAGCCAACGCCGGTTCAAATCCGTGGTCGGCGGAGGAGACGCTGTACCAGCCCCACATCATCAGAGATCAAGAAGGCGTGAACGGCTGTCCCTCGATTCGTATCGCCTCGGGCCTACCCGTGTACCTGTGTCGAGTGAACATGCCGACGTGGACCACGTTCGATTCCGGTAATTACTACCACGCGAGCCACGGCGTGTGCTTGAAGTGGAACGGAATCGGGACGCTGCCATGAGTGTAATCATTGTCAGCGCGCGGGTTCAGGATCTTGCGGACTTGGAGTTCCGTGTGCGGACGGCTGGAGTCGCTCCGATCATAGATAGGGACGAGAAGTGGATCTACCCGTCGCGAAGCGGTGTACAGCCAAGCTACAGACAGAAGTGCCTCGACACCGTGAGCGGGCTCTGGGTCTCGTGGACTACGCTGCTGTATCCCGATCCTGGCGGTCAGCAGTACCCAGGAACTGGGTTCGATTCTACTACGTACAGAATCACAGGGGTGGTTCATAATAGAGTGCAGGAGTAACGATGACGACGTACTACGCGCACAACGTTTGGATGCCGCCCATGGCGCTAGCCGATGGCTACGGGCCGAGCTCCATGACTGTGATCGTACGGCACCTGACGTGGTGGGCCGATTGGGCTCTGGTCAGCCTAACGAATCCGACTGACGCCTTCTGGACGACGTCGTTGCCCATTGATGAGCCCGGTACGGCGCCCGGTAACGGGTTTGTTGTCGCGGCGGCGCAGCCCGGCATCGTGCACGATCCTTTGGGGCGGTTCACCGCAGCTATGGCGACGAATCGTTACGTCCTCTTCCTCAAAGGGACGGGACGAAACAGAGTCGTGGCGCACATCTCTGCTTTCATCGACGCCTACAACGTGCGCGTGAGCACGAACTGCCTCGACTCTGCTGGCTGGATCGACCAAGTCGACATCGCAGCTCGAGTAGTTGGCGGTAACTCCGGTGGTACTACGACATTCGCCAACGGAGCTCTGGCGGCAGGACAGTCGGTGCTGATTCAAGCCCCTGTGGGAAACCTTAGGGTGAGGATCTACTATCAAGACGTCAGCAACATCCTGTTCTACGCCCAGCCGAAGGGCGGTTCCGGCACAGCGACAGAGACATCGAGTTACGGTCTGATTACGTACGCCACCAACTGGATCAGATTCAATGTGGTTGTGGACGATCATAACTTTTTGCTCTGGGGCATCTCCGATGAGGGAGGAGGTGCTACGAAGTTGTGGTACGTTCTGTTTGGTGCCTTGGAGGGCATCGACACTGGGGACTCTGATCCAGGGTTCCTCACGGGATACTTCGATTTGGTCAACGGCACTCCTTGGTACTCTCCGGTGTACATGCTCAACGGTGCCGATGCCGCGATAAGTGGTTGGCCCATCTATCCAAAGCGTAGATTCAGCACGAATTGGACCGATAGCAGCGTAGTTCGTGCCGCCTTGCGGCTTGATGGTGGTTCGGCGGCGCTTCGTAAGTTCTTGATCCATCTCGACAACGTGGCTACGGTAGGGGCCTGCTTCCGAGGAGCGCTCCCGTTGATTCGTGGGAGCTGGATTTACTTCGAGACGTTCCGCCCCCTCGACGCCGCAAGGAACTGGATTCACGTCAAGTACGGTCTCGTTGTTCCTTGGGGCGGAGCGACAAAGCCGGAACCAATCCTGAGCTGTGGAGCGTGATCAATGGCAACCAAGCATTGGGGCAGAGACGCCTACCGGGACGACAATACAATTTCGACCTATGGCGGGAGCCAGGCTTTCTCTATGATCCTGCTCTACCACATGATGAGGACTGCTGGGTTTGAGTGGCTGTGGGAGTGCGACGGTGAAGTCGGACCCAACAGCTCAAACCCCAACCACGTCGATGACGGCAATATGGAGGCGTCGGACAGGACGAGATGGGACGACTACGGGAGTCCCGATGTCACTAAAGATACGACACAGGTTCACAGCGGCACGAAAAGCCTGAAGATCGTTACCCACACCGCCCACGACGGAGTGGTGTCCGACGCCCTGCTGTCGATCACCAACCCGACTACGTATACAGGAACGGTTGAAGACTCGTTGACGGGGCCTACGAACGGCGTCATGGTTGTTTACGACAACATTTCTGGAGTCGTAGGCGATAAGGCCAATACGAACTGCAGAGCGGTGTGCGCCGGGTTCGCGAACTCCGCCAACAACGGCACGTTCTTGGTGCGGGACCCCTATTACAGCACCACCAACGCCGGCAATTACATGAAGTTGGAGAACCCATCGGGGGTGCCTCAAGTCGGTTTGGCCTCGGCAACGATTCGATTCGAGCGCAAGTACGAGATCGCAATTTGGGCGCTGGTCGGAACCGGATTGGTGGACGGTTACTGGAAGGTCGAGGTTGATCCAGGAGACGGCACGTTCATCGAGTTGGGGCAGCTCCCCTTGGATGCCGACTGGCACCTCAGCCACTTCTCGTTCTGGGCCGTGAGCACGGGACCTCGGTATATTCGGATCACGGATACGCTCGGCGGTCGAACTTGCTACATCGACAGCGTCTCCGTCTTCAGGTCCAACTTCGAGTACGCGCCGACCAACGTGTACGGGCCGGAGCCGGCACTGTCCAGAACTGGCGTGATCACGAACCCCGATAGGTTCTCGGTGAGTTCTGGTTACGTCTGCGGAGCGCAGGACATCGGCAAGTGGCTCTTTGTCTGGGACGATGACGTCACTACGGGGCACAACAAGAACTCCGGCTACTATAAGATCATAGCAGATCTAGGAGCGGGGGTGGTGCAGCTCGACCTCCGTTCGGGATCAGCGGCGCTTCTCACAACGACAACTAACGTACGTTGGCGTATCGTCGATGTTGATGCACAGGCGCACAACGATTGGCCAGCTAACTCCCAAATCTCCATGGGGTTCGGTCTGCGGTCGCCCCACTCTTCGGGCTGGCGCACTTTTATGAGGATCAGCTACAACTACGAGGATGTCGTCACCGTCTGGTCGGCTCCAGACGACGAAGCCAGCTTTGATCAGAGTACGGGGCAGTTCTACACGGATGGACCATCCACTCAGCGGAATATGACACTGCCCTATGTCTTTTCCACATTTACGACGAGGCAGACTTGGAGCGGTCTCTACCTGGCCGGCGGATCGTTCTTGACCAGGACCTGGTTCATGACCGATGCGGATTGCAGCTTCATCGCGTTCATGCATCAATCCGTAACGTATGCGCAGCACGCATTCTTCTTTATCGGCTACACCGGAGCTGATCCTGCCCATCCAGGAATCGAGGAGTTCGTCTCGATGCTCTGCTGGCAGCACCCCTCACAGATGGAAATTGGCTGGGACAGCATCTACTACTTTACGTACTTGGGGATCGGGTTCAATTCAGAGAAGATGGCCGTTCCATGCTCGTGTGGGTACTTTGGTTGGCAGAGTAACAACACTGTCCCGTTCAACATCAGCAACAGCGGGCCGAACCCCTGGTCTGGAAACGAGTGGCTGCTGCCGCTCTGCATCGTGAGAGACCCAGACGGTACCTATGGGTGTTACTCAGAACGAGACGCAGACATCGGGCTCTTTATGGGCCGCACTACCATGGCCAACTTCACGACCTTCGACTCGAACAGTCTCATGCATATCTACGACTCTCTCTACATGGAGTGGAGTGGCGAGTCGATCATCTAGGAGGTGAGTCGTGGCTACGACGATTGCATCGACAGAGCCAGTAGATCGTCTCACCTGGCTGTTCAGTTCTCGCGCCGGAACCACAGCTCCGGTCCTCGGCAACGCTGATCGTGTGTACCCATATCCGATTCCAGGCGGAGTCCGGGCACAGTACCGAAACAAGTGCCTAGACACGGTGACCGGTGTCTGGACGTCTTGGGTCACCTCGTTTCAAGACGTTTACGGTTCAGCGTACCCAGGCTCAGGATTCAACTTCGCCACGTACCGTATCGCTGGTATCGTATACGACAGGAGTCAATAGATGGGCGTCTATGGGGCGTTTCATTACGGCGGCGACTACTACGGTGCCAGCGCGTTGCCAAAGTCCCCGACGTGGGAGATCTACGATTTCTGCTACCCTACCGACATCACCATGGTGTCGTTGTTCTCTTACGGAGAGGTGACACCATCGCGTCCCTTCGGGGCGCCGCACATCAGCTTCGATGGGGTTCCTGATCTTTGTTTGATGAGCGACGACGACGTGAACTCAGGATTTCGCGTCGACATCCCGATACCAAGCGACTTCTCGGTGCAGTTCAGCATCCTGCCCGTAGCCCTTCCCGCGGACTTCAGCGACACGACGGCGCATCGCATCTTCGTGGGCTGCTACAATCGCTTCGGCAAGATGGTCGGCCTCCTGCTTTCCGAGAATCAAGGCGTCGCCATTGCGCAGACCGGCACCAGCGCCTATACCGTGCTGCCTGACACTGCCGATCTGTTCGACGAGGGCTTGGCGTACTACGACTTCCGTGTGGTGTGCAACAGCGCTACGAATCGCGCCGACTTGTACATCACGCGCAGTGACCTCATCCCTTTGACTGGGTACCGCTATCGCTGCTCGTTCATACTGCAGGACGCGCCCCCGTTTGAGGTCGATCACACCGTGGTTGAAGTCGTCGGCTCTGTGACGGAACCAGTGGAAGTGCACTTCGATTGCTGGCGGCTCAGCGGGCACCTCAGAATTCCGAATCAGCGCCCCGTTGCGATAGTCGAACCCGAGCAGTTCGTGGTCACCGGTAACTACGTCGGCCTTGACGGCAGGGAGAGTTACGATCCAGAAGGAGAGCCGCTTAGGTACTGGTGGACGCTTACTCAGGCACCAGACACGACCACGTTCTGGATCACTGGTACCGGTACGACTCCGGCGCACCCCAGTGGCTACACGGATGTGGTTGTGGGAGCGGCTGGGGACTTCTCGATGGCGCGTGTCGGTGATCTGCTGTACGTCGGCAGTGATGGTGCCGTCATCAAGCACATCAGCGCCGATGGTTCTACGGTCGTGCTCCTGAACTCCGTCATTCCAGCTGGCTCAACTGTGGCGTGGAGCATTCTTCGCCAAGACGCTTGGGGCGGTCTGTGGATACCGGGATCGATAACAGACGTCGTGGCGTCCCTTTCGGCGCCCCCGCCTCTGCCGGCGACCGGAGCCGTGTACCGTGTTACCGCTGTCGCCTCCGGCGATTGGACGGGGCACGAGGAGCAGCTCGCGACGTGGACGGGTCTGACGTGGACGTTCGCATCTCCGGCGCTCAACGACGTCATCTACGATGTGGCCGCAGTAATCAACCTGCGCTACCTCGGTGCTGACTACCCCAGCGGTATCTGGGAGATTGATGATCCCGTGTTTTGGGAGTTCGGTTACTGGAGCGGTCGCACTTCTCCGCTTGCGGCGTTGCTCCCCGACGTCTCTGGCCTGTTCGTGACGGAGCTCATCGTCAACGACGGAGTCCTCAACAGCGACCCGGCACAGACGTACCTCAACATGACGGAGACCAGCGTGCCGTTTGGGATCATCCCGGATGTGAGCTGGATTTGGAACTACATCAGCGACTTCTGGGATCTCGTCAGCGACAAGGGAAAGATCGACGTTGTCTGGAGCGCCTTCACGCAAATCGCCGCTGGCCTGTTGATGGAGCTCTGGCAGTACGACTACAGCAAGGCGGTCCTCGACATTCAGAGGATCTTCCAGAAGCGATGGCTGCACTTCGAGCCGACTTTTGAGGAGTCGAACTACGAGGCAGCGCCGGCCACGATAGCGACGGGAGTGAATCTCTCCGGCTTCTCGGCGTCTCCTGGTACTGATGCCGTTAGCTTCGACACCGGAGTGACGCTGCCCTCTGTGTCGTCAGACTACCTCCTGATCTTGGATGGGGTGGGGTATCGCGTCGATAGAACGACGACGACGTTCGTCATCACCAGAGATGCGCTGCCTGCGGACCGCACCGGGTTCTGGCAGATTAGGCCTACGGTGACGAGCCAGAACACGGACTTCGAGTACGAGGGCATTGGTGTTGGAGACACTGCTATCTTCGAGGTGGACCAAGGAGACACGACGCGATTCGATGTTGAGTGCTTCGTATACGGGGCCTCAGCGAAGCAGTTCAGCTTCGACTATGCGCCGATCTCTTCGTACCTCACCGACTACACGGTACGATTTCGCGCCGTGGTGCGTCGCAACTACATGCGCATCGACTCCAGCATCGTGAGCGTTCCTCGACTTCAGGAGGTCATCAACATCGCGGGGATCAGTGGAGCGCCTGACCCGGTGTATGAGAATCACGACTACATCGTGGAGGCGGTTGACCTCCGGAGATATCCCAACGTCGTCAACTCGTTGTGGTTCCGCGACACGTGGTTCAGTGAGCTGACACGCGGCTACGACGGTGATACGACTTCGGGCACTGATCAATTTGTCAGCGCCGGCGCCAGCTTCTTGACGACGTTCGGTGACGCTGATCCAACGCAGTACGTTCTTGAGCTGGCGACCGGGCGTTATCGAATCGCGTCCGTGGACTCCGACACGACGCTGACATTGGAGTCGGACTGCGTCGGCCCCGATACTGGACTGGCGTGGCGCGTTCTGCATTGCGACGCAGTACCGGAGCTGCTGTTTGCGGAACTGACGTTCCTCGACAACGAGCCGACCATCGAAGCCAACTTCGGCAAGCTCGTCGGTTTGGAGATCGAGGACTTCGGAAACCGTAGCGACGACCTCGACTATCTGTCTGCGGTCCGTGGTCTGTGGTACACGTACTGGTTCGGTCCGCGGCCCTACAACCTGCGCGTCGGCAGTCAGATTCTTCTCGGTCTGCCGTTCGCTGAGCAGGCTGGAACGATCATCGACTATGCGAAGTACTACGACTCGACACGGAGCCGCATCCTGATTCGCAACAGCGATAACACATCGCTGGTGCGATCCTACTTCTTCCCCAGCGCCTTGGACATCGAGACGAATCCCGCTACGGGCGCGCCTTACGCTCTTGGCGACGTAGTGGAAAGGTTCGCGCCGCTGTGCACCGGGGTAGAGGTGACGGACTACGTCGAGGACCCGGACTGGTTCGCGGCGTTCATCGGTAGCGGGAACTTCTACGAGGTTTGGAAGACACACATGTTCGGAGTCTTTGTGGACTCCGAGATCTTCAGCATCACGAACCTGGAGTTCGTGATGTCTTACATTTTGAAGATCAAGCCGAAGTACACGTACCCTTGGTTCGTGGTGCTTCACGACGAGACCGACAACATCGATGTGGCCGACGCTACGGTGATTGGCCCCGTGATTCCGGGGTCGCCCTATGACGTGATGCCTACGGAGTGGCCCATCTATCCGACGCCGGTCGACTGGGTCTCCTCTCCATGGGAGGACCGCGTTACGCGAGCTCCGGCTCCGGTGTACGACAGCACTACGCGCTGGCCCACGAGTCGAAGAACGGGGCCTGTGCACGCCGTTCCTGCTGGTGGCTTGCTGCTACTCGACACGCCGGGACGCGTCCCCGATGGCTGGTTCGGCCCCTGGCCTCAGGGCGGTATCCCAGGCAACCACATCGCGACTCGAGCTGAGGGCGCGCACGTCTTGGACGACACCGACGAAGCGTCACGTTTCATTCATCGTCTCGACTCCGACTCGTTCGCGGTGGACGGCTCCAAGGATGGGGACATGGAGGACACCGATCCCAGCGCTCCCTGGTGGCCGGCGCTGCCGAGTGCCCCTACGACGCGGCAGAAGACTACGACAGAGCACTACACCGGACTTAGGAGTCTGGAGATCGCAGACGTGATGTCCTTCCGGGGCTGCTATCAGAACTTCGGCAGTGCAATCGAGCACGGGTTCCAGGTGGCGGTGACGTGCAAGGTCAAAGTCGCAACCGGACAGGCAGTGTTTCGCCTGCGAGATCAAGACGGAACAACATACGTCGCCGAGGTTCGTCGCGACACGATGATCAGTGACTGGCAGGATGTCGTTCTCCATCACTGGGCTGTCGCCGACGACGTGAATGCTGTAAGATTGGAGATAATGACGGGTCCCGCTGGAGGTCATTTCTACGTCGATGACGTCAAGATGTACACGAAGTGCGTCCCTTGGGATCAGTGGGGTCTCGACAGGATGCTTGGCGGCAGGACCGGCGGTTACACCCGTGGTGGTGACCCCGACGAGGATCTCGTTCTACAGGTCACCGAAGGAGTAGCGCCCTAATGTCCGTACCTGTGGCCTTGGACATGGCGTTTCTGTACCTCGACGCGTCGAGCGTGGCGTCGCACCGCACCCGGCTCAGCGGCCCGGCACCGTCTGATCCTCCTGCCGCGTACGAGAGCGGTACCGATAAGTGGGACGGCCCCTTCGGGCCAACGATTGAAACCTGGACAGACATCACGCACCCGACAGGAGACCCGAGCGTCAACTACACAGCGCCGACGACCCCCAATGTGAGCTGGCTGCTCGACTCCGAGATACCAGACGGTTGGTACACGGTGATCATCGATACGCTGTACTTGAGAGGAATGTGATGAAGCGAGAAATCATTCGCGTCGGTGACCGCGTAACGGTGAACCAGAAGCCGTTGCTGTCCCACGCCGCGCCGCCTATCAAGATCGGCTCCAACGTGCACGTCACGTTGCGGCGCCGTCCCGGTGGCCGCGTCGTCGACGAGCGCCGGAGCCACAACATCTTCCTGGACTACGGTCGCGAGTGGCTGTCGTTGCTCGTCGGCTACGACACCGGCTACGTCCCGTTTCGAGACGACCGGCTTCGGTACATGGCCTTCGGCATCGGCGGCACTCAACAGGTGACGGATTCTGCTGTGCTTCGAGGTACGTGGAAGGGATTCCCCAACAAGTGGGACTACGAAGACCCCGACGATCTCAGCACGGGCGGCTACGGTCTTTCGACAGACCCTGGTACCGGAAACCCGACGTACACCGACACCGACCCGCTGGTCACCGGACTCGAGTATCCGATACAGATCACGGACCAGAACTACTACGACAACCTCACGGCGCCGGCCTCGTTCCCAGAAGCCGGCACGATTCGCGTCACTGCCGTTCTGGGCTACAACGAAGTCAGCTTCGGGTCGGCGACCGCCGTGCCGCTGTCCGAGGTCGGCCTGTTCACGGCCGGTGTCCCGTTCAGCTACTATCCGCCGCTCGACGACGGTATCGAGGTTGATCCGCCAAGCCCGCCGGTGCCGCCGATTGGTACCCGCTACATGGTCGCATACAACACGTTCCCGTCTTTGACCAAGACGTCGAGTTTCGTCCTGCAAGTCGACTGGGAGCTGCGCTTCGCGTAGGAGGATGTCATGGCGTTCACGAGAAAAGCTACTCTGATCGGTACGGGACCGACGGTCCCCATCAATACGAGCGACACTCCTGGTTATCCGGTGGGCACCCGGATGATGGGACTCGGCGAGCCGGCGCAGGCCGAGAAGTTCAACCGCGCCTTCGTCGCGTTGCTCGACAACACTGACGATCTCGACGATAGGGTATCTCACGACATCGCGCAGCCCGTAACGTATCGAATAAACCTGGTTGTCCCTACGTCGACCATTACAGTGGGCACTGGTGGTGCTATTGATCCAACCGCGGACGGGTACACCACTCTGTTCATGGGATCTACTGGGTGGGGGAACACTCTCGATAATCGCAGAAAGCTGTTCTCAGTTACGGGAGCGCTTCGGGATGCGGTGCTGGTCGACAACTTTGAGGTCTCTGTAGACAGTGTCAGCGGTGCCAGCGTCAGCGATGGATTCGTCGATATCGCGTCGACCCTGCGCACCATCACGCTCTCACAGACGATTCCCGCAGGCGGCTACTACATCGGCTTCTTCTGCGGATCGACTGCAGGCACTATTCACGAGGCGGCGCTGTGTGAACTGACTCGAGGCATGCAGGAAGTGCCGGGAGCGGCGGGCAAGAGGTTCGGTGTTGTTTGCGCTATAAACGCAAACGAGGGGCCAGCAGACTATCTCGGAGTGAACTCCGTCCTTCAGGCCGTTGCTGACGGTTACGAGCACATCTTCATTCGAGCCGGTGCCTATGGTCCCTACGCTGCGCCGCTCACCCTCGACGGCATCACGCTTCACGGCGCCGGGATGGATTCGGTCACGATCCAGACCAATAGCTACCTCACGGTGGCTAACGGCGGCGGTATCGAAGACCTGTCGATCTCCACGCCTACCTCTACTGCGTCGACATATGTCTCAATGTCCAACCAGTCTACTATCAAGAATGTCGATCTCGACGGACTTGAGATTCAGTGCTTTGGCCAAAACATCGTTGTGGAGAACATCCGACGTTGTGGCGGCGTTACAGGCGCTCTAACTCTTGGCGCTTCTACCAATGTATCGATTCGCAACCTGCGCTACGACTGCAGCTACTCTACCGTTCCTCTGATCACGTTCAGCACTGCGCAGGACGTAATCATGGAGAACGTGCGTCCCTATGTGTTCGGTACCGTGGTAGATGAGTACTGCGTCTATTTCAGTCCGGGCGTCTCCCCGAGTCGACTGCACTTCCGGAACTGCTATTTCGAGACAGGAAACGCGATTGCCCTGCTCATCGATAACGATCTGCACCACGTCACATGGGATAACTGCACATTCAGGTCGCAGCAGCAGGTAGTCGACACGCCGACTGTCATTGAGGCGGTTGGTAGCTACTTCAGGAACTGCCGGTTCGAGAACACTGCTGCGACGTGGTATCGCACTCCGTTTGTGCAGCTCATGAGCCTGATCGAGCCTGCGGCGGCGGCTTTTCCAAAGACCAACCTATCACTGGAGGAGTGCTACTTCTTTGATCGCTGGTGCACTGGTCACACCGACGCCTCCAATCCCGGCGGCATCCCCGCAGGTGGCGGTACTCCCCATCACGTCATTCATTTTGCCGGTCTTACGGCAAAGGGTATCAAGATTGATCGATACGGCCTCGACTACCTGGTCATGGACATACCGGCTGTAGAAATCGATCACTGCATGATCGATGGACTGCACTTCACGCAGCAGTACAACCCCGATGGAATGGTGCCATTCGTATATGGTACTGAGGGTAGCTCTATGATTCATGTCACGGCGCAGAGCCACATCCGTGACATGTCGGTTTATGCGCAGATCGACTGCAACACAGGAACGAACCCCGTAACTCTTTCAAAGGGACTGATCTATTTGGAAGGTGGGGATTACAATCAGGTCATCAGTCCTGACAATCCAGACGGCAAGACAGTGGTCGACGGACTGTTCCTGTACCTCAGCACCTCGAGTCCGTCTGCAGGAATCGTCTTCCCAAGTGCGAGTACGAACGCTCCACTGACGATTGGGTCTGCGGTTTTGGTTCGTGGGTTTACCTGGCCCAAGACCTCTACCTGCTACACGCAATCTGGACAGTCGTACGCCATGGTTCTGATTCTGGGATCGCGAGTCACGTTCGAGGAGTTCGACATCAATCTCGACAACGACACGCGGAATGATTTCCTCGCCGTTATTCGCGCCGGCAACGCGATCACGGACAGCGCGATTCGAATCGGTCCTGGTAAGATCTACGCGTTGCCTGATGTCGGCGGCGGATTCGACTACCCGTACTACTTTGTGCATGCAGTGTGCACAAACCTGGTCATGAATGCTGTTGAGATGGTGTTTGATGGCAGCAGAGTGTCGGCTCTCGTACCGTGCATTCATCTCGGAGGCACTCAGTACGCGAAGCTCACCAACAACCATCTCCAGATTCGGGGCGATACTCCTGACAGCGGTGCTTCCTACTACGATGCCATCCTGTTCCCAATTGCAGCGCTCCCTACGACCCCCGCTGCCCCCGCTGGCGGTGGCATCGCTCTTGGTAACGTCATCAACGTTACGGGCTCGTCTCCTGCAGCGCACAGCCCGATCATCAATCCGCCGGCTGTAACCGGCAACTCACTGAACATCATGGTATTGGACGGCGTCACTGATCCTGGCGTCTGATAGGAGATAGTCATGGAAGAGACTGTTGGGGTTCTTGTCAGCGTTCCGTTCATCGGCATCGGCATCCTCGTTGCCATTATAATGAACGCGCTGGATCGAATCGGAAAGGCGCTGTGGGGTCTGAAGAAGGTGAAGCTCCGAAAGGTGATGAAGGCGCTGCACGTCGTGGCCCCGTGGCTTCCGGCGGTGTTCGGTGGCGCTCTTGGCGCCATTCCGTGGTGGCCGCGCCCCGAGCTGCTGTCGGAACTTCAAGGCAGCCAAGCGGTGTGGGCCATGACTGTGCTCGGTGTCGTTGCCGGGTCTGCTTACGAGCGCATCTGGAAGGGCTTCAAGCAGGCTGCAGAGCTCCGCGGCATCAATCTCGATCATGACGACAAGCCCAGCAAGCAGTGAGGCCCGCCATGTTTTCCGCCCTATCGACGTCCTGCGCCGACGAAGTAGAGAAAATCGCTGCGGCTGCTGAGGAACAGGCGGTTCCTCAGCATCAGTACGAGCTCGACACTCTGGCGCACGAAATCGGCCACCATAAGATCAACAAGTCTTTGGGGCGGGTTGCGAACGTACCTCGTGTCGCGGCTCAGGTCGAGCGCAGACTAGGAACCGTCATGCAGGTTGTTCCGCTTCTGCGGTGGGCAGTCGAAGCCGACAGCGGAATGGGACACTCGACATCGACGCGTAACTTCGATTCGATAGCGACGCTGGGCGCCGCGATGCGTACCCTCTCTCATGTACCGCGTCTGGCCGAGGAAGGCGCCGCATCTCTGTACGCCTTGAAGACGATGCGCCCCGACCTCAGCCCTGAGGAGCGATCTGAAGCGCGCAAGGCTCTGGGAACCGCGTTCGGTACCTACACAGTGGCCCCCGCTGTTGATGCCGCCGGAACGTTGATGAGCGCCGCCGCGTTGGCAAGCGACGAGCCCTTCGTTCGTGCCGCGGTCCCCGCTGCAACACTCGCTGGTGGATGGCTGGCTAAGAAGATGATCCATCGTGCTGTAGGCGACGCAGTGACCGAAGGCATGGCGCACTCCATCAAGCGCAGTGAAAAAGAGATTCGCGACTACCACAAGAAGAACGCTCCTGAGATTGATCTCTACCTGGGGCGCAGTCCGCTCAGCATCGGTGGCGCCTTCATCCACAACACCAAGAATGAGGACGTCAGGAGAGCAGTCGAAGAGGAAATTGACCGTAACCCCACGTTTGATTTTACCGGTGACGAGAAGCAGAAGATTCTGCGCCGTGGCGGCATCTATCTAGGAACGGCGTTCGACAACACCACGGCACAGTACTTCAACCTGCTGCGTAACGGTTACAGCAAGGACGAGGCCCTGAAGCGCGTCGCTGAACTGAAGTCGAAGGGGAAGTTGTGATGTGGGACGTCGCGACACTCAATGAGCTCACGAAGCTCGCCGATGCTGTTCAGACCGTGCCTGTAACTCCGGGGCCGCAGCTCGTCACGCAGCTCCTTCCTCATCAGCAGCGCGTCGTCGATAAGATTCAGCACCAGCCCGGTCTCGTTGTGGCCCACGGTCTGGGATCGGGCAAGACGCTGACCAGTATTGGTGCCGCGCTCGCTTTGAAGCCGGAGAACGCGCAGGTATTGGTTCCGGCAGCGTTGCGTAGCAACTACGAGAAGGAGATCGCGCAGCACACCCGCGGTCAGTTTCCGGGAACCGTTGGCAGCCTGCAAGGAGCTGTCGTAAAGCAGAACATCCCGAAGACCGACCTTCTCATTGTCGACGAAGCGCACCGTGCCAAGGACCCCGGATCGAAGACGTTTCAGACCGTGCGCGACGCCGAGGCCGCAAAGCGTCTCCTGCTCACAGCGTCCCCGGTCTACAACAAGCCCCAGGACATCGCGTCTCTTGTTGATCTCGCTGCGGGAGACAGGGTGCTGCCGCTCGGCACCGACTTCGAGTCGCGCTACATCACGAAGCCTGAGGAGTCGTGGGTCTCCTACTTGCCCTTCGTGCACGCGCAGCCCGGTGTCCGACACAAGCGTGAGCTCCAGAAGATCCTGCAGAAGTGGGTCGACTACCAAGCCTCAGAGGGTGCCGACTTCCCGCAGCAGATCGACAAGACCGTCAACATCAAGATGACTCCGCGGCAGTCCGAGCTCCACGCCGCAGCTTGGGG
>Ga0316625_100000009_pt1 | contig 33082 bp, 32 predicted proteins | sample OWC_Aug_T1_C1_D1_FD_207655 | JGI IMG/M metagenome (GOLD analysis project Ga0316625, IMG submission 207655) | Wetland soil microbial communities from Old Woman Creek delta, Ohio, United States - OWC_Aug_T1_C1_D1_A | ecosystem: Environmental > Terrestrial > Soil > Wetlands | place: USA: Ohio... | reverse complement strand
GCCGCATCACAAGCAAAATACGCTGACGGCGTGCTTGAGCTGGTGCTCCCCAAGAAAACTGCGGCGTCCAGCAAGAAACTCACAATCAGCTAAATTTTATCTCCCAAAATCTCCTCCCTGGGCGGCTACAAGGCCGCCTTTTTTTGCCTGATGCAACCAGGTGATATCGGCTGCGGCGATGACGCCCAATCGTCTTCTTTAACTTAAGGGTTTAAATGCCGCTTACAGTGCATCGGTCATTTTGTCCCGAAATTTTTCAAAAAACCCGCAACCATGCAGAATCCGAAAAGGTTATTCATGGCGCCTTGCCGCCATCCATTTCCGCCGGCTGGACGGGCAGCCAGCGCACATAACTTGTGCCTGTAGCTGAAAATCCAACCAAAATATTCCAACCTGCTGAACTGCTTTTAACGGTCATCGTCAATTCGCCAGAACTGGTGCGGAAAAAGGTGCGCGTATGTGACGTCACACCGCCTTTTAGGACGATTGCTCCGACTGCAGTCGCCGCGGAATTACCCATCACCGAACCGGTCGATGAGAAGTAAAGACCTTCATCATCACAATTGTAATCCGACCCCAGAAACAGGGTCCGCTCCTCAACCGGGGCGGCATCAGCCTCATACGTAATCTTGAACAGCAATGATTTTTCGTCAGGCTGCCTTATCTCGACTATTGATGAAACCCCTTGATAGTGATTGATGCCGAGGTTTTGCCCCAGGTCTGGGCTACAGCTCCATTCATGTTTGCTGGCTGGGTAACGACTATTAGGACTCCCACACACCCCCTGAAAAGCAATGTTTGCCTCCCCTACGCTTTTATAAGTACCGGCGATGTCAGGGCAGCTTCCAACCCGACTGGCTGCGGGGCGTGACCATTCCTGAGGATATTCCGGATTAACCGACTTGACCAAGCATCCGGCCAAGGCCAATGGGAAAATCAGCATTAGGCACCATGCAATTTTCATGGAACCAGCGTCCCGCTTTCCATTGCAGCAAAGTCAAAAGGACGTGGCGCGGGCATCGTCTTCACTGCCGGCTTCTCCCTGCCTCGTAGGCGGAGAGGGTGACGCCGGTGCGCGCCGTGCGCGGCCTCCACATCCGCGCCAAGGTGGTTGAGCAGGGACTCTATCTCCCGCCAGTGGATGTTGGCGGCGAGTGGATCCTCGAAAAAGGCTCGCAGCAGATTTGCTTGCTTGTGGCTCATGATGCATTCATCTGTCCCTACGAACACGAGGATAGATTACCACCGAATCAGCGGGGCGGCGCTTCCAGCAGCTCCAGCCAATGTACTACCGGCACTTTACTTCCACGCTGCAAATAGGCAAGGCAGCCGATGTTGGCCGTGGCAATCAGTTCCGGGGTATATTTCCCCAGATTTCCGAGTTTTCGCGTCAGCAGCGCGCTAGACAACGCTGGCTGCAAGACAGAATATGTTCCGGCCGAGCCGCAGCACATGGCCGGCTCCTCCACCGGCAACAGCTCGAAGCCAACGCCGTGCAGAATCCCTTCTACCCGACCTTCCAGCCTCAACCCGTTCTGCAGGCTGCACGGGGCCTGGAATGCAATACGACGGCCTTTGCCCAATGGCGCCAAAGGCAGGGCGGCAAGCAATTCCGCAGGATCTCGGCACAGTGCCGAGATGCGCGCAGCTTTTTCAGCGTAATCAGAATCGCGCCGCAACAGGTGGCCATACTCGCGCACCATGACACCGCAGGCGCTGGAAGTCTCGACAATGGCCTCGGCGCCATTCTCGACGTGCGGCCACCAGGCGTCGATATTGGCGCGCATACGCTGCAGCGCTTCGTCCGGCGCAGCCAGATGCTGGCTGACGGCCCCGCAGCAGCCTGAAGCAATGTGCACTGCCGAAATGCCGTGGCGATCCAGCAGACGCGCCAGTGCACTGTCGATGCCAGGCTCGAGCGCAGGTTGCACGCAGCCCGCGGGAACCAGCACCCGCCTGGCATGGCGTGGTGCAGGCCATGCGCCAGCCGATTTGGCAATGGGGACCAGGCGCTGCAAGCGTTGTGGCAGTAACGGCCGCAGCAAGCGCCCGGCACCGAGCAAGATGGAAAAGCGCGGCGTGGAAGTGATTACCCAACGCAACAGGTAGCGCGTCATGCGCTGTGGCAGCGGGCGCGGCACACGCTTTTCCACTTCGGCGCGGCCGATATCGGCCAGCCGAGCAAACTGCACCCCGGAGGGGCAAGCCGTTTCACAGGCGCGGCAGGTCAGGCAACGGTCGAGATGTCGTTGAGTTTCCACCCCAACCTCTGCGCCTTCAAGCAGGCCCTTGATCAGGTAAATGCGACCGCGCGGACTGTCGAGTTCATCGCCGAGCAGATTGTAGGTCGGGCATACCGCCGTGCAAAAGCCACAATGGACGCAGGATCGCAGGATGGCATCGGCCTCGCGTCCCTCGGCGCTATTCTGGAATTCTGGCGCGAGCCTGGTCTGCATCACTGCTCCCTGACATTCAAGATGCCGGCAGGGTCTAACGCATGCTTGATGCGCTGCTGCAATGCGGCCACGCCGGGCGACAGGCGATTGCGCTCCTGTCCCGCACCGCGAAACAGGGTGGCGTATCCGCCAGCACCAAGGGCTGCATCATGGATACTATCGGAAGTGGCATTCGAAACCAGCCAGCGCTGGCCACCGCCCAATTCGACGCAAGTACGGCCTTCCAGATCAAGCGGCGGAGTCCCGGGCGGAACCGACAGGCGCCACAAGCGCTGTGCCGACTCAAGATGGAAAAACGCATGGGTCTGCTCACGCAGGCAGAGCCAAAAATCCTCCTCTTGCAACAAAATCTCGCCCCCCATGCTTTGCGCTGCGGCCTTCACCGCCACCTGCGAGCCGGAAAGCCGCACGTACAGCGCGCCATCGAGCCAGGCCGTTGCAGAGACCGGCAGCGACTTGCCGGCCCATTCAGCGCAGCGGAAAATCGCTCCCAGTTCCTCGCATGAATAACGCAGTGTCAGTTCATACGCCGGGAGGGGCAGAACCTTGAGCGAAACTTCCAGCAGCACGCCCAACGTGCCTTGCGCGCCAACCATCAGGCGCGACACATCGAAGCCGGCGACATTCTTCATCACCTGCCCTCCGAAGCTCAGGATTTCGCCCTTGCCATTGATGATGCGCGCGCCCAGCACGAAATCGCGCAACGAGCCGACATAGGGACGGCGCGGGCCGGAGAATCCGCAGGCCACCGTTCCGCCAAGAGTGGCGGCAGCGCCAAAATGCGGCGGCTCGCAGCCCAGCATCTGGCCGTGGCTGGCGAGCAAGTCTTCGATTTCCTGCAATGGCGTTCCGGCACGCGCAGTAAGCACCAGCTCACTCGGCTCGTAGCTGACGATGCCGCGATGCACGCCGACATCCAGTCGTTCGCCCACTCGCGCATCCCCACAAAACGCCTTGCTGCCACCGCCGACGATATTCAGCGGCGCACCGGCGGCATAAGCCGCCTTCACGGCCTCCTGCAACCGTATCGCGCAGTCGGCCATCAGAAGCGCTCCAGCTCAGGATGCGGCAGCTGCCCGGCGTGGACATGCATGCGCCCGAATTCGGCGCAGCGGTGCAGGGTTGGCACCGCCTTGCCCGGATTGAGCAGACCGCTGGGGTCGAATGCCGCGCGCAGGGCGTGAAATTGCGCCAGCTCGGCGCTATGAAACTGCACGCACATCTGGTCGATTTTTTCGACGCCCACGCCATGCTCGCCGGTGATGGTACCGCCGACCTCGATGCAAAGCTGGAGAATCCTACCGCCCAGCGCCTCGGTGCGCGCCAGTTCACCCGGCTGGTTGGCATCGTACAGAATCAGCGGATGCAGGTTGCCGTCACCGGCATGAAAGACGTTGGCCACCGGCAAATCGTATTCCCTTGAAAGCTCGGCGATACGGGCCAGCACTTCGGACAGCCGACGGCGCGGGATGGTGCCATCCATGCAGTAGTAATCCGGCGCGAGGCGGCCGACCGCGGGGAAAGCCGCCTTGCGGCCCTTCCAGAAAAGCAGGCGCTCGGCCTCGTCACGCGCGGTGTGCACTTCAGTCGCGCCAGCTGTCAACAATAGCTGGCGCACCTGAAAAATCTGCTCCGAGACTTCGCGGTTCTCGCCGTCCAGTTCCACCAGCAGGATTGCGGCAGCTTCCACTGGATATCCGGCGTGCACGAAATCCTCGGTGGCGCGGATGGCGAGGTTGTCCATCATCTCCATGCCGGCGGGAATGATCCCGGCCGACAAAATCCGCCCCACAGCTTCGCCCGCCAGCGCCACGTCGTCGAACGCTGCCAGCACCACTTGTGCCCGCTCCGGCAGCGGCAGCAGTCGCACAGTCACTTCGACTACCACCCCTAGCAGGCCCTCGGAGCCGCACAGCACGGCAAGCAGGTCATAGCCCGGCGCATCCAGCGTCTTGCCGCCGATTTCCAGCAACTCGCCCTGCATGGTAAGGATTTTCAGACCGATGACGTTGTGCACGGTAAGGCCGTATTTCAGGCAGTGCACGCCGCCGGAATTCTCCGCCACGTTGCCGCCGATGGTGCAGGCGATCTGCGAAGAAGGATCGGGCGCGTAATAGAACCCGTAGGGTTTTGCTGCCTCGGAGAGCGCCAGATTGCGCACTCCCGGCTGAACCACGGCACAACGGTTGAGGGAGTCGATTTCGATGATCCTGTCCAGCCTGGCCAACCCCAGCAGCACGCCCTGCTCATGCGGCAATGCGCCGCCAGACAACCCGGTGCCGGCGCCGCGCGGCACGACCGGCACGTTCAACTGGTGGCACAGCCGCAACACCGCCTGCACCTGTTCCACCGTATACGGCAGACAGACCACACCCGGCAACTGGCGATAGGCTGTAAGGCCGTCGCACTCATACGGGCGCAAGGCCTCCCGCTTGCTGATGACCGATGCGGCGGGCAACAGGCGATGCAGTCCCTCCAGCAACTCCTGTCGAAGGTCGGGCCAGTTATTTATCAAGACCAAGACATGCCCCTTATACAAGGAGAAGAAAGATTACCACGGGCAAGCAAGGATAAACATGCCCCTCCATTGCCACAATTTCCGTATAAAATATCCATCAATTCGAACCCTTTCCGGAAAAGTAAATGCTCACCACAACCACCGCCGCCCAGAAGGCGCATACCCTGGCCGAGGCGCTGCCCTACATCAAACGCTTCTTCGACAAGACCATCGTCATCAAATACGGCGGCAACGCCATGACCGAGCCCAAATTGCAGGACTGCTTCGCGCGCGACGTGGTGCTGCTCAAGCTGGTCGGCATGAACCCCGTGGTAGTGCATGGCGGCGGCCCGCAGATCAACGAACTGCTGGATAAACTGGGCAAGAAGGGCACTTTCATCCAGGGCATGCGCGTCACCGACGAGGAAACCATGGACGTGGTGGAAATGGTGCTGGGCGGGCAAGTGAACAAGGACATCGTCAACCTCATCAACCGCCACGGCGGCAAGGCGGTCGGCCTGACCGGCCAGGACGGCAACTTCATCCGCGCCAAGAAGCTGATGATGGAGAACAAGGAGATTCCCGGCGAATTCATCGACATCGGCCAGGTGGGCGACATCACCAGCATTGACCCCAGCATCATCGCCTTCCTCGACACCGGCGACTTCATTCCGGTGATCGCCCCCATCGGCGTCGGGCCGGCTGGCGAAACCTATAACATCAACGCCGATGTGGTCGCTGGCAAGCTGGCAGAAATCCTCGGCGCGGAAAAGCTCATCCTGCTAACCAACACGCCTGGCGTACTGGACAAGAACGGCAAGCTACTCACCGGACTGACCGCCAAGGAGATCGACGCCCTGTTCGTCGACGGCACCCTCTCCGGCGGCATGCTGCCCAAGATCAGTTCGGCGCTGGATGCGGCGCGCAGCGGCGTGAAGTCAGTGCATATCATCGACGGCCGCGTCGAGCACGCCCTGCTGCTGGAAGTGCTGACTGACGAGGGCGTCGGCACTCTCATCAAGGCCAAATAATTCCAGCCCCATTTCTCGGAGATACGTCGTTGACTTCCTCGCTTCCTCCTTGCCGTGCTACAGCACTGCCTGCGTCAGTCGCTCGTCGTCACCTTGTCTCTCCATCGAACCGGGGCTGGAATAATTGAATCGTGTCTGGATTTTCGACCTCGATAATACCCTGCACGATGCCAGCGCCCATGTTTTCCCGCACATTAACCGCGAAATGACGCGCTACCTGATGACGCACCTGGAACTGGACGAAACGGCGGCTTGCCAGTTGCGCCGCCACTACTGGGAGAAATACGGCGCCACGCTGCACGGCCTCATGCGCCATCACGGCACCAACCCGCACCATTTTCTGCATCACACCCACCAGTTCCCTCTGCTGGAAAACATGGTGCTGAAAACCGGCGGTCTGCGCCAGGCGCTGAACCGGCTTGGCGGACGCAAGGTCGTCTTTACCAATGCACCCATCGCCTACGCTGAGGCCGTGCTGCGCATACTGGGCATCCTCCGCTGCTTCGATCGCGTATTCAGCATCGAATCCACGCGCTTCCAACCCAAGCCGGCGAAAGCCGGCTTCATGCGCATCCTCGCCGGACTGCAAGCCCCCGCGACGCGCTGCGTTATGGTCGAGGATAGCCTGCCCGCCCTGAAAACCGCAAAAAGCCTGGGCATGAAAACCGTATTCATCAACCCCCAGGCGCAGCGACCGGCCTATGTGGACGCACGCCTGAACTCCGTGTTAGCTTTACCCAAAATCGCAGCCTATCTTTGAGGAAAATCATGGCAACCAAACCCGGCGAACGCAAGCAGCAAATCCTGGAAACCCTGGCCAAGATGCTGGAGTCTCCCAAGCGCGAAAAGATCACCACCGCCGCCCTCGCGGCCAGGCTCGATGTTTCCGAAGCCGCGCTCTACCGCCACTTCGCCGGCAAGGCGCAAATGTTTGAAGGCCTGATCGAATTCATCGAACAAAGCCTGTTCAGCCTCATCAACAAAATCACCAGCGAAGAACAGGAAGGCCTCAAACAAGTGCGCCGCATGATGACGGTCATGCTCCTGTTCGCCGAGAAAAACCCCGGCATGACCCGCGTGCTGATCGGCGACGCCCTAGTCAACGAAGACGAACGCCTGCAAGTGCGGATCAACCAGCTCTTCGATCGCGTCGAATCCACCCTCAAGCAAAGCCTGCGCATCGCCGAAACCCAGAGCGGCCGCAAACTCAACCCGGAAGCCCAGGCCAACCTGCTCATCTGCTTTATCATCGGCCGCTGGCAGCAGTTCGCCAAAAGCGGCTTCAAGCGCAAACCGATGGAATTCGTGCAGGAACAGCTGACGTTGCTGTACGGCTTAGAAGAATGACAGGCAACACCAGCCGTCAGAACGAAAGGGGGAACGTCATGTACCGATACTTACTGCTAATGCTCATACTTGCTCCGCTAACCGTTCTGGCCGAGCCAGCCAGCGAGAACTTGCTGGCCACTACCGTCAATGGTGATCAGGTCATCTTGCATCCCAATGGCCGCTGGCAATACGTGGATGAGCGCAAGGCCGAAGTAGCCAGCAAAGCTTTTGCTCAGTTCCCAGAAAACCAGGTATGTCCGCCCGGATGGCAAGGCGGGCATTTCGGCCTAGGGCGCTGTATTCCGCCGGGCGACAAGGATTTCAATCGCACCTCACGCATCGGCAAGTAAACTACTCCCTGCTCGGATTACCGATTCCGCAATACTCTCGCGTTACAACCGCCCACGCTCGGCAAACGACACTGACGCGTTTCCAGCGACAACAAAATGATCCAGCACCCTCACATCCATCAGCGCCAATGCCTCCTTCAAAGCCTTGGTCAGCAACTCATCCGCCCCGCCCGGCTCCGCCACGCCTGATGGGTGGTTGTGGGCAAAGATCACCGCTGCCGCGTTGTGATGCAGCGCCCGTTTGACCACTTCGCGCGGATAGACCGAAGTCTGCGTCAGTGTCCCGGCGAACAGTTCTTCGGTCGCCACAACGCGGTTCTGCGCATCCAGAAACAGCACCAGGAACACTTCGCGCTGAAGGCTGCCTAGTTTCAGCTTCAAATAATCCCGCACCGCCTGCGGCGAGGTGAGCGTGTCGCGCTCCCGCATCTGTTCCTGCAAAGCGCGGCGGCTCATCTCGAAGATGGCCTGTAACTGGACAAATTTGCTGTCGCCCATACCGTGGATGGCGGTCATCGCCTCGCGGGAGGCGGTAAAAATACCGTTGAGGCTACCGAACCCGGTGAGCAGGTCGCGCGCCAGATCGACCGCACTCTTGCCAGTCACGCCAACCCGCAAAAAGATCGCCAGCAATTCAGCATCGGAAAGCGCCTGCGCCCCTTGCGCCAACAGTTTCTCGCGCGGCCGCTCGTCGGCCGGCCAGTCTGTAATCGCCACGTCATCCCCTTTCGTATAAAATTGAACGAGTTATCCAACGACCACGATTATGGCCCATTCTTCCATCACACGTCTGCTGCTGGGCATCACCGGCGGTATCGCCGCTTACAAGGCGGCGGAACTGGTGCGCCTGCTGGTCAAGCAGGGTGTCGACGTGCAGGTGGTGATGACCAAAGCCGCCTGCCAGTTCATCACGCCCGTCACGCTGCAGGCGTTGTCCGGCAAGCCTGTGTTCACCGACCTGTGGGACAACAGCACTGGCAACGGCATGGCGCATATCGAGCTCGCACGTAAAGCCGATGCCATCCTGATCGCGCCAGCCAGCGCCGATTTCATCGCCAAACTCGCACATGCCGCGGCGGACGATCTGCTTTCCACCCTCTGCCTGGCGCGCGGCAAGTGTCCGCTGATGGTCGCTCCGGCGATGAACGTGGAAATGTGGGAAAACCCGGCTACCCAGCGCAATGTTGCCCAGCTAAAAAGCGACGGTGTGTTCATGCTGGGTCCGGACAGCGGCGAACAGGCCTGCGGCGAAACCGGCATGGGCCGCATGCTGGAGCCGCAGGCGCTGCTGGATGCGCTGGAAGCCAGCCATCAGCCGAAACTGCTTGAAGGCAAGAAGGTCCTGCTCACCGCCGGGCCCACTTTCGAGGCCATCGATGCGGTACGTGGCATTACAAATCTTTCCTCCGGCAAGATGGGCTACGCCGTCGCTCGCGCTGCGCTGGAAATGGGCGCGGAAGTCACGCTGGTCAGCGGCCAGACCTGTTTGGCGCCGCCGCTGGGCGCGAGGCTGGTCAAGGTCACCAGCGCCCAGCAGATGCTGAATGCGGTGATGGACAACCTCCCCGGCCAGGATATTTTTATCGGCGTCGCAGCGGTGGCCGACTACCAGGTGCTCAACCCCAGCGAGCAGAAGATCAAGAAGGCTGATCAGAACCTGACACTGGAACTGGCGCCCAACCCGGATATCCTGGCCAAAGTGACCAGCCTGCCCAACCCGCCTTTCTGCGTCGGTTTCGCGGCGGAAAGCGAAAACCTCCAAGAATTCGCCGAGCAGAAACGCCGCCGCAAAAATCTGCCGCTGCTGGCCGCCAACCTTATCCAGGATGCCCTCGGTGGCGACTACAGCGAACTGGTTTTGCTCGACGACAAAGGCGCCCATCCATTGCCACGCGCGCCGAAACTGACGCTGGCGCGGCAACTGCTGGCGCATGTCGCCGCCATGCTGAAGAATCAATAATCTGATACGGGAAAAATAATGTCTCTCAAAATCGACCTCAAACTGCTCGACCCGCGCCTGCACAACCACCATCCCAGCTATGCCACCCCGGGATCAGCCGGGCTTGACCTGCGCGCCTGCATCGAGCATGTACTGACGCTACACCCGGGAGAAACCGAGCTGATCCCGACCGGCATGGCCATTCATATCGGCGACCCCGGTTATGCGGCGCTGATCCTGCCCCGCTCCGGGCTGGGTCACAAACACGGCATCGTGCTCGGCAACCTGGTCGGGCTCATCGATTCGGACTACCAGGGGCAGCTGTTCGTCTCCTGCTGGAACCGCGGCCGGACCACGTTTATCCTCAATCCGCTGGAGCGCATCGCGCAACTGCTGATCGTGCCGGTAATGCACGCCGACTTCAATGTGGTCGAGGAATTCCCCGTGAGCGAACGTGGCGAAGGCGGCTTCGGCAGCACAGGAAAACACTGATTTAGCTTGAAAGCCTTACCGCTTTCGTGATATAAAAGCGGTTTTTCGAAATTCGGAGACATCCATGGCACGCGTCTGTCAGGTAACCGGCAAAAAGCCGATGGTAGGAAACAATGTTTCCCACGCCAACAACAAGACCAAGCGCCGCTTCCTGCCCAATCTGCAGAACCGCAAGTTCTGGGTCGAGAGCGAGAACCGCTGGGTAAGTATGCGCATCACCAATGCCGCCCTGCGCACTATCGACAAGAATGGCATCGATGCTGTTCTCGTCAAAATGCGTGCCGCTGGCGAGAAGATTTAAGGAGCCCTAATCATGCGTGAAAAAATCAAGCTGGAGTCCAGCGCTGGTACCGGCCACTTCTACACCACCACCAAGAACAAGCGCACCATGCCGGAAAAGATGGAAATCAAGAAGTTCGATCCGGTGGTACGCAAGCATGTGATGTACAAGGAAACCAAGCTCAAGTAACAGATTAGCCTGGTTCGACCAGCCAAAATCCCCGATGGTTAACGCATCATTGGGGATTTTTTATTGCCCGAGATCTGCCTCCGGCACCCTCGAACAGCATGATTCCACCAGTTTTTAACGGCCAGACTGAAATTTGCTGGCGGAATCTGTTTACGAATAGCAAATGTTGGGCATATACTTCACCCAATTGTTCCCCGACATACTCTGCCTGCGGTTGCGACAGGCAAAAAAATGCCCCGGCTAAAGGGGAGTAAAACCGGGGCATAAGAGCCTTATGGAGATAAGGCACCCGCTCAGGGAGGAGAAGCGGGCAGACGACACAAATCGTCTGCTAGCTAAGATTGCGGCAAAGCAAAATAAGTTCCCGCTGATATAAAAAAGTTTTATGCGTGCGTCCAGAAATGGGCCACGCATTTTTATTTTGTGCCATGGATAACCTACTTACCGGTCTCAACGAGAAACAACTGGAAGCCGTCACCCTGCCGCCGCAGTCGGCACTGATCCTGGCCGGCGCAGGTAGCGGCAAGACGCGCGTGCTGACCACGCGCATCGCCTGGCTCATACAAACAGGCCAGGTCAGCCCCAACGGCCTGCTGGCGGTCACCTTCACCAACAAGGCGGCCAAGGAGATGCTGTCTCGGCTTTCCGCCATGCTGCCGATCAATACACGGGGCATGTGGGTGGGCACCTTCCATGGACTGTGCAACCGCTTTCTGCGCGCCCACCACCGCGAGGCGCGACTGCCCGCGCTGTTCCAGATTCTCGATAGTGCCGACCAGCTCTCTGCCATCAAGCGCCTGATGAAGGCGATGAACGTGGACGACGAGAAGTTTCCGCCCAAACAAGTCCAATCCTATATCAATGGCGCCAAGGAGGAAGGCCTGCGCGCCGACCGGATGGACGCCTACGACAAGCACTCGGAGCGACTGCGCGAAATCTACGCGGAGTACGATACGCAGTGCCAGCGTGAGGGCGTGGTCGATTTCGCCGAACTGCTGCTGCGCTGCTATGAGGTGCTGGCGCGTGAAACAGCGCTGCGCGAGCATTACCAGGAGCGCTTCAAGTACATCCTGGTGGACGAGTTTCAGGACACCAACCGCCTGCAATACCTGTGGCTGAAACTGCTGGCGGGCCAAAACTCAGGCGGAAGGCACAACTGCATGTTCGCCGTGGGCGACGACGACCAGTCCATCTACGCCTTCCGCGGTGCGCGCGTCGGTAACATGCTGGATTTCGAGCACGACTTCGCCATCAAAACAATTATCAAGCTTGAGCAGAACTACCGCTCGCACAGCAACATCCTGGATGCCGCCAACGCCATCATCACCCACAACCGCAACCGGCTAGGCAAGAATCTGTGGACGGCTGCCGGCGCCGGCGAGCCGGTGAGGGTGTTCCAGGCCTACAACGACATCGAGGAAGCCAATTTCATCGTCGACGAGGCAAAAGCGCTGCACGCCGAGGGACAGAGCCTGGGCGACATGGCGCTGCTGTACCGCTCCAACGCGCAGTCGCGCGTGCTGGAACATGCCCTGTTTTCCGCCGGGCTGCCCTACCGCGTCTACGGCGGCCTGCGCTTCTTCGAGCGCGCCGAGATTAAGCACGCGCTGGCCTACCTGCGCCTGATCGCCAACCCTGACGACGACACCGCCCTGCTGCGCGTCATCAACTTTCCCACCCGGGGCATCGGTGCGCGCAGCCTGGAGCAGTTGCAGGAAGCCGCGCGGCAGGCCAATGGCAGCTTGTGGCAGGCGGCGGAAACCGCCGCCGGGAAGGGCGAAGGAGGAAGGGGGAAGGGTATTCCGGCCTTCGTCGCCCTCGTCAAGAATCTGCAGGAGCAGTGCAACGGACTGCCGCTGCCGGAAATGATCGACGTGGTCACCGGGCAAAGCGGCCTGCGCCAGCACTACCAGAACGAGAAGGAAGGCGAGGATCGCATCGCCAACCTGGACGAACTGGTCAATGCCGCCATCGCCTTCATCAACGAAAACGACAACGGCGCGCTGGTGGATTTCCTGGCCTTCGCCAGCCTAGAAGCAGGCGAACACCAGGCCGACCGGGGACGCGACGCGCTGCAACTGATGACGGTACATGCCGCCAAGGGGCTGGAATTCCACACCGTGTTCATCGGCGGACTGGAGGAAGGCCTGTTCCCGCACGAACAGAGCATGTACGAGACCAACGGACTGGAGGAAGAACGGCGCCTGATGTACGTGGCGGTGACGCGCGCGCGGCGGCGATTGTACCTGTCGCACGCCCAGAGCCGCATGCTGCACGGTCAGGTGCGCTACGGCATCCCTTCGCGCTTCCTCGACGAAATCCCGGAGCAGCTACTGAAGCGTCTGAATGCCAGGGCAACGCCCAAATTCGCGGCAGAATCGGCATACCCGGCGCCGCGCAGCCAATCCACACAATATCCCTGGCGTATCGGCCAATCGGTCATGCACCAGAAATTCGGTCAGGGCGTGATCGTGAGCTATGAAGGCAATGCCAATGATCTGCGCGTGCAGGTCAATTTTGGCAGTGCAGGATTAAAGTGGCTGGCGATGGAATACGCCAAACTGGAGCCGGTTTAAAGCTCGACTGCCGCGCCCTCTTGTTCAGCCAGCTGGATAGCGAAAATATCCTTGTAGCTGACATAAAGCGAAGCGGTCATGGTTGGAATCATGACCAGCAGGCCGAGGCCGAGCGGTATCGCAGCCAGTACCATCAGCACCATCGAAATCAGGCTGTAGACGAAAAATGGCATGATATTGCGCAGGCAGGCAACAAAGCTCAACTTCATCGCATCCAGCGCTTTCATGTCATGGAACAGCACCAGCGTCGGCGCGAACCAGTAGGCCATGAAAAGTGGCACCATGGCAGCGAGCACGATCAACAAGGGCAGAAGCATACCCTCGCCCGCGGCGGCGGCATGTTGACCGCCCAACAATTCCTCCGTCGTCATGTGACTCAAAGGGGCGGCGCCACTTGCCAGCAAGACCACACCGACAATCACGATCAGTGCGGCCAGATAAATGCCGCCAACCGCGATCAGTTGGGATGTGTTTTGCTTGAAGCCAGCAAAAAGGTGATTGATTTCAATCTCCTCACCCATGTCCAGCGCCCGGCACCCCATCATGAACCCTGCCATGAAGACAGGCGCCAGCACGTTGAACACGATGGGGCCTATCACGGGAATAATGGATAACGCCATGCCAATCAGCACATAGATAAAGAACAGAGCAATCCAGATCACCGGACTTTGCTTGAAAATGGCAAATCCCCCGCTGATCCAGTTCCAGCCGTTACCCGCATTAACTTGACGTACTTCCATCATTCACCCCAGATAAGTTATTTAACCCAAATAGCCTGCAGGCTGTCATTTTCCCTAATCCGCTGCACCAAAATTCGACGGAAATGTTCGGGATCCTTCGCGTGCGTCAACTCCCCCGGTTGAGGGTGATGCAAATCATACAGCCGCGACAGCCAGAAGCGCAGTGCCGCAGCCCGTAGCAGTACAGGCCAGGCCTGATATTCTTCCGCAACCAGCGGGCGCACTTCGTGATATGCGCTGAGCAGCACCGTTAAACGCCCCTCATCAAGGCCGCCATCAGCCGTAATGCACCAGTCGTTGGCCGTAATGGCCAGATCATAGGCCCACGCATCGTTGCAAGCATAATAGAAATCAATCAGACCGGTCAGATTTCCGCCATCGAACAGCACATTGTCGCGGAACATGTCGGCATGGATCATGCCGCGCGGCAGGTCCAGATTGCGGAATCGGGCCTGGTAAGCCAACTCCCGTTCCAGCATGGCGCGCTGCGCTTCATCGAGAAAAGGCATGACGGCCTGTGCCGTGACATTCCACCAGTGCGGTCCGCGTGGATTTTCCATGAACTGGGGGAAGGATTGCCCGGCCAGATGCATGCGCGCCAGCACCATGCCCATTTCAGCGCATTGCGCCAAGCCAGGATGTTCCAGCGAACTGCCGCGCAGACAACTTACCAGGGCTGCAGGCTTGCCGTTAAGCTGCCCCAGATAGGCTCCATCCAAGCCTGCCACCGGATGCGGACAGGGGATGCCATGCTCCGCCAGATGCGCCATCAAGTCGAGGAAATACGGCAACTCGTCGACCGAATTTTTCTCGAACAGGGTCAGCACATAACGCCCGGCACTGGTCGTGACAAAGTAGTTAGTGTTGGTGATGCCGGAGGCGATACCGCGCAGATCTTGCAGATCGCCCAAGCGGTAACCCAGCAGCCAGACTTGCAACTGCTCGGAAGTGACAGTAGTAAATACAGACATAAAAACAGAAAGGAGGGTCACCCCTCCTTATATGCGCTTCCTAGAATCTGAACAGAACCCACTGGGGCATGGCGTAGCTTTCGACTGGCCCATCCATCGGAGCCCATCCCCCGTCAATGGATTCCTTGACGAGGTAGTAGGGCACGCCGTGCGAAGGAGTGATTTTCTGCATGTACGGCTGGCCGTTGATGCTGTACTCCTCGACAGTCTCCTCGCCTCGCTTGGTGATGGTCACTTGAGGCTCAGACGCTGGGTCCGGCTCGAACCCTGCCGGCGGGGGCGGAGGCTCCGGCAGCGGTTCCAGCACAGGCGGGTTGTCCGCCGCAGCCACCAACAGCGGAGCACAAAGCACCAGAAAAAGCAGCTTGCGAATGCGGAACATCTTGACCTCTCGTCATTAGATAATGTTTGCGGGGATTCTAGCAGATCGTCAAAGATTTAGCTGGATTTCGCGCTCCATCGCCGAGGGTTCGAAGCCGCGCGTTTCATAATATTTGAAGATGGCTTCAACAACCTGCCGGGGCTCATCGATCACCTGAATCAGGTCCAGATCTTCGTCGGAAACCATCCCCTCTGCCACCATGACATTCCTGAACCAGCCCAGCATATCCCGCCAGAACGGCTCATGCACCAGGATGATGGGGATTTTGCGGGTTTTGCCGGTTTGCACCAGCGTGAGCGCCTCCATCAACTCGTCCATGGTGCCGAACCCGCCGGGCAAAACCACATAAGCCACCGCAAATTTGACGAACATCACCTTGCGCGCAAAAAAATGCTGGAAAGTCTGGCTGATGTCCTGGTAGGCGTTACTGTTTTGTTCGTGCGGCAACTGGATATTGAGGCCGATGCTGGGCGATTTGCCGAAGTAGGCGCCCTTGTTGGCGGCCTCCATGATGCCGGGGCCGCCACCGGATATCACGCTGAACCCCGCATCGGAAAGCTGGCGTGCGATTTCCTCCGTCAATTGGTAGTAGGGATGGTCCGGAAGTGTGCGTGCACTGCCGAAGATCGACACTGCCGGGCTGATTTCCTTCAACCTTTCCGTGGCTTCGACGAATTCTGCCATAATCTCGAACACACGCCAGGATTCGTGTGCCGAGTGCTCGCGGACGAGCAGTTCAGCGTCCGTAACCTTGGGAAGCTTATCTGCGACTGACATTTCCGGAACTCCAGATTCATGAAAACATTGTTGTTGGTGGACGGCTCTTCCTACCTCTACCGCGCCTTCCATGCCATGCCTGATCTGCGCAACCACGCCAACGAACCTACCGGTGCGATTCAGGGCGTACTCAACATGCTGCGCCGCCTGCACAAGGACTACCCCTCCGATTATAGCGCCTGTGTGTTCGATGCCAAGGGCAAAACCTTCCGCGATGACATTTACCCCGAATACAAAGCCAACCGCGCCAGCATGCCGGACGACTTGCGCGTGCAAATAGAACCTTTGCATGAAACCATCAAGGCTATGGGCTGGCCGCTGATTGTGGAAGAAGGTGTCGAAGCCGACGACGTGATCGGTGCACTCGCCAAGCAAGCCGAGCGTGAAGGTATGCGGGTGATTATCTCCACCGGTGATAAAGATATTTCGCAACTGGTGAATGAGCACATCACCGTCGTCAACACCATGCGCGATGCATTCAGAAAAGTCGATGAGGTCCTGGATCCGGCTGGGGTTGAAAAGAAATTCGGCATCCCGCCCGGCCTGATGGTGGATTACCTCATTCTGATTGGCGACACTTCAGACAACGTGCCAGGTGTCGAGAAGGTCGGCCCCAAAACTGCGGTGAAATGGCTCACGCAATATGGCTCGCTGGAGAACATCGTTGCGCATGCCGATGAAATCACGGGCGTGGTGGGCGATAACCTGCGCAAGGCGCTGCCCTGGCTGCCCACTGCGCGTGAACTGATTACCATACGCTGCGATGTGGGCATACAGGAACGCCTCGCCGATCTTGCCCCGCAGCCGCAAGACAAAGCGAGGCTGGCAGAATTGTTCGACCGTTTCGATTTCAAAACCTGGCGGCGCGAGCTGGATTTGCCGGCTGCAACAACGCCCTCATCAGCCCGGCCGCAGATTGCGGTGGGGGCTGCAAGTGCAGGCGATTTGTTCTCCGCTAGCGCCGTTACTACCCGCCAGTATGAAACCATCCTGACGGAAGCCCAACTGAATGCCTGGCTGGACAAGATTGCCTCCGCGCCGCTGGTGTGCTTCGACACCGAAACCACCAGCCTCGACCCGATGCAGGCGAAATTGGTCGGCATGTCGTTCGCGGTGGAGGCCGGCCACGCCGCCTACCTGCCGCTGGCGCACGACTATGTGGATGCGCCGCCACAACTGGATTTCGCCGCCACCCTGGCGCGGATCAAGCCGCTGCTGGAAAACCCCGCCATCCGCAAGGTCGGCCAGAACCTCAAGTACGACAAGCACATACTGGCCAACCACGGCATCGCGCTCAACGGCATCGCCCACGACACCCTGCTGCAATCCTACGTGCTGGAAAGCCACCGCCAGCACAACATGGACGACCTCGCCATGCGCCACCTGGGGGTCAAGACGATTACCTTCGAGGAAGTCGCAGGCAAGGGCGCCAAGCAGGTCGGTTTCAATCAGGTGGCGGTCGAGCAGGCTGCCGAATACGCCGCCGAGGACGCCGACATTACGCTGCAGTTACATCAGACGCTGTACCCGCAGATCGAGCGCGACGACAAACTGGCGCACGTCTACCGCGACTTGGAAATGCCGGTGCTGGACATCCTGTTCAAGATTGAACGTACCGGTGTGCTAATTGACGCCAGGATGTTACATGGGCAAAGCCACGAACTGGGCCAGAAACTACTTTTACTGGAACAGCAGGCGCATGCACTAGCCGGGCAACCGTTCAACCTCGGCTCACCCAAGCAGTTGCAGGAAATCCTGTTCGGCAAACTGGGTATCAAGCCGCTGAAAAAAACGCCTTCCGGCGCGCCTTCCACCGACGAGGACGTGCTGCAGGAACTGGCCCTGGACCATCCGCTGCCGAAAATCTTGCTGGATTACCGCGGGCTGGCCAAACTCAAATCCACCTACACCGACAAGCTGCCGCGCATGGTGGATGGCGCTACCGGCCGCGTGCACACCAACTACAGCCAGGCCGTGGCAGTGACCGGGCGGCTGGCAAGCTCCGACCCGAATCTGCAGAATATCCCAGTGCGCACCATTGAGGGCCGTCGCATCCGCGAAGCCTTCATCGCGCCACCCGGCTGCGTCATCGTGTCCGCCGACTATTCGCAGATCGAGCTGCGTATCATGGCGCATTTGTCGCGTGACGACGGCCTGCTTACAGCCTTCGCCGCCGGCGAGGACATCCACCGCGCCACTGCTGCCGAAATTTTCGGATGCGAACGATCCGAGGTGACCAGCGAACAGCGCCGTTACGCCAAGGTCATCAACTTCGGCCTGATCTACGGCATGTCCGCCTTCGGCCTAGCCGGCCAGATGGGCGTGGAGCGCGGCGCAGCGCAGAGCTATATCGACCGCTACTTCGCCCGTTATCCCGGCGTGGCCGGCTACATGCAGCGTACGCGCGAAGCCGCGCACATGCAGGGCTATGTGGAAACGCTGTTTGGACGTCGCCTGTGGGTGCCGGAAATCAACAGCCCCAATGGCATGAGGAGGCAAGGTGCCGAGCGCGCCGCCATCAACGCCCCCATGCAGGGCACCGCCGCCGACCTCATCAAGCTCGCCATGATCGCGGTGGATGGCTGGCTCACGGAGCTAAATCTAGGCACGCGCATGGTGATGCAAGTGCATGACGAACTGGTGCTGGAGGTGCCGGAAAACGAACTGGAATTAATCAGGAGCCAACTGCCGCGCCTGATGGGCGGGGTAGCCAAACTGGATGTGCCGCTGGAAGTGGAAACCGGTGCAGGGCCAAACTGGGAAAGCGCGCACTAAGCTGCAGGCTAGATAAGCGCAGCGTTATCCGCTTCTACGGAGCTGCCGTTTTCAAAGCCTTCCGTTCCACCTGCACACCGGCATCGCCATCGCTCAGCCACACCTGTCCATCCTGAATGGTGCATTGCAAGTCCATGGTGCGTTGCGCCAGTTTGGCCAGCGCCTGAGTGCTTTCCAGCGGCAGGTTGATGATGGTGAGGTTCTTCGGCCGCGCGAACTGTGAACTATTCTGGGTAAACCACATCTCGGCGACGCGCCCGCCATAGCAATAGACCACGACTTGATTGGCGCGGCCACAGGCTTTGCGGATCAGCTTTTCATCGGGAATACCGACGTCTATCCATAACTTGATCGCCCCGGTGAGATCCTTCTGCCACAAGTCCGCCTCATCGTCGTCCGTCATGCCTTGGCCGAATTCCAGATGCTCATGCGCGTGCAAGGCAAACGCCAGCAAACGCACCATCATGCGCTCATCAGTTTCCGACGGATGCCGCGCCAGCGTCAGCGCGTGATCATGGTAGTAGTGCCGCTCCATATCCGCGATTTGCAGACTGGCCTTGAAGACGGTTGCTTTAATTGCCATGGGGTTTCTTGGTTAGGTGAGGCTGAACGGGAATAGCTTGGAATAGGCTCTAGACGCACAGTCAATGTTTGAAATCAACCTGCTACATGGTTTTTTACGCAAGCACAATGTACCGAGAGATTAGCTGTTTCCTTGCTCTCGGGGCTCGCGTAGGGCACAAAACCATGCTGCATTGCACCCTACCGCAGATTAGCGCTGTAGCGCCACCGCTTCCTTCGCCAGCGCGGTGATCTGCGCCCAGTCGCCGCGGGCCATCACGTCCGCCGGAGTCAGCCAGGAGCCGCCGACCACCACCACGTTGGGCAGCGCCAGCAGTTGCGGAGCGTTTTCCGGTGAGACGCCGCCGGTGGGGCAGAAATTGATGTCGGTGAACGGGCCGGCCCAAGCTTTTAACAGATTCGGGCCGCCGGCCTGCATGGCGGGGAAGAACTTGAGTTCGGTGTAGCCGTCTTCCTGCGCCGTCATGATTTCACTGCCGGTAGCAATGCCGGGCAGCAAGGGCAAGCCGATGTCCTGGCAGGTCTTGCCCACGGTGCTAGTATAGCCAGGGCTGACGCCGAAGCGTGCTCCGGCAGCCAAGGCGGCCTTGGCATCAGCGGCACTGCGGATGGTGCCGGCGCCGACCACGGCTTCCGGCACTTCATTGGCGATGGCACGCATGCACTCCAGCGCAACCGAGGTGCGCAGGGTAATTTCCAGCATACGGATCCCACCGGCCACCAATGCTTTGGCCATGGGCACGGCGTGCGCCACGTCGTTGAGTACAATCACCGGGATCACCGGTGCGTCCAGCATGACCTGCAACGAGGTCAGTTTATCGGTTAAAGCCACGTACAAGCTCCTTCTTCAGCTGCGGTTACATTGTGCCTCATGCCGCCGAACAGTTCGCGCCCCATGCCCATGGAGTGGGCTTCGCGCGCGCTGTGCGGCATTTTCTCGGGCTGCCTGGCAGCCCAATCCTCATCGCTGATCAGGACATTGAGTTCGCCGGAACAGGCATTGAGACGAATGATGTCGCCGTCGCGCACCTTAGCCAACGGGCCGCCCATGGCAGCTTCCGGCGACACGTGAATAGCCGCCGGCACTTTGCCGGAAGCACCGCTCATGCGGCCGTCAGTCACCAGCGCCACTTCGAATCCCTTGTTCTGCAACGCCTTCAGGGGCGGTGTCAGCTTATGCAACTCCGGCATGCCGTTGGCATGCGGGCCCTGCCAGCGCACTACGCAGATCACGTCGCGGTCAAGTTCGCCAGCGGCGAATGCCTTCTGCAATTCTTCCTGAGAATCGAATACCTGCGCTGGCGCCTCGATGATGTGGCACTCCTCCGGCACGGCAGAAACCTTAATCACACTGCGTCCAATATTGCCGCGCAGCACCTTGATGCCGCCATTGGGGCCGAACGGCGCGGAGGCCGGACGCAGCACCTCGTCATCGCCCGAGGTGGCTGCCGTTTGCCAGCGGAGCGCGCCGTCTTGCAGCGCAGGGATAGCGGTGAATTCGCGTATGCCCTGAGGACGCACCGTCAACACGTCCTCGTGCATCAGTCCGGCGTCCAGCAGTTCCCGGATCACATAGCCTGGCCCGCCGGCGTCCTGAAATGCGTTGACGTCGGCTTCGCCGTTAGGATAGACCCGCGCGACCAGCGGCACCACATCGGACAATGTGCAGAAATCGTTCCAGTCGATGATGATGCCGGCCGCACGCGCCACGGCCACCCAGTGGATCAGGTGGTTGGTGGAGCCGCCGGTGGCCATCAGCGCAGCCATGGCGTTGACGATGCAGCGCTCGTCCACCATGCGCCCGATAGGCGTAAATGACTTGCCGTTAACGATGCCCAGCACGGTGCGCAGCGCCTCGCGCGTCAGTTCCTCGCGCAGCCCGGTGCCGGGGGTGATGAACGCGGCGCCCGGAACATGCAGGCCCATGGCTTCTAGCAGCATCTGGTTGCTGTTGGCGGTGCCGTAGAAGGTGCAGGTGCCTTGGCCGTGGTAGGCCTTGGATTCGGTTTCCAGCAGCTCCTTGCGGCCGACCTTGCCTTCCGCCGCCAGCACGCGCATGTGTGACTTTTCGCTGTTGGACAGGCCGGTGGTCATCGGCCCCGCCGGCACAAATACGGTAGGCAGATGGCCGAAATGCAGTGCACCGATCAGCAGCCCCGGCACAATCTTGTCGCACACACCCAGCATCAGGGCGGCGTCGAACACGTCATGGCTCAAGCCGACGGCCGTGGACATGGCGATCACGTCGCGGCTGAACAGGGAGAGCTCCATGCCGGCCATGCCCTGGGTAATGCCGTCGCACATTGCCGGCACGCCGCCGGCCACCTGCACGGTAGCGCCATGCTTGTGCGCCTCGGCCTTGATGATGTTGGGAAAATGCTGGTAAGGGGCGTGCGCCGACAGCATGTCGTTGTAGGCGGTGATGATGCCAACATTCGGGGCGCGCTCGGCAACTACCCTGAATTTATCGTCATCGGGCATGGCCGCGAAGGAATGCGCGACGTTGGCGCAGCCCATGCGGTCAACACCGCGCGGACGCTGCGCCATGGCATCGAGCCGTTGCAAATAACTTTGGCGGGTTTCCGCACTCCGTTCACGGATGCGCTCCGTGACTTTATCAACCGTGGGATTCAGTTTCATTTCGATGCATTCAACAAGTTAAACCAAACCTGTAATGTACCCCAATTTGGTGCAAAAACCCAATTCTGCTCTGCAACCGCATTTGCCAAATCGAACAAAACAACCGGCAATATTGCCTTTTCCTGGTGATGGTTTGCATATAAAATGAGCAGCTTTCCCGTTCGCCAAACACAAGAAAAACACCTTGCAAATCGGCCCCTACAAGTTGAGAAACAACCTCATCGTCGCCCCCATGGCCGGCGTGACGGATCGCCCTTTCCGCCAGTTGTGCAAGCGGCTGGGCGCGGGCATGGCGGTGAGCGAGATGGTGACTTCCAACTCCCTGCTGTACGGCAGCGAAAAAACCCGCCGCCGCGCCAACCATGAGGGCGAAGTGGAGCCCAAGTCGGTACAGATTGCCGGTGCCGACCCCAAAATGCTGGCCGAAGCCGCGCGCTACAACGTGGACAACGGCGCGCAGATCATTGACATCAACATGGGCTGCCCGGCCAAGAAGATTTGCAACGTCATGGCGGGCTCTGCGCTGTTGCGCGACGAGTCGCTGGTGGGCCGCATTCTGGAAGCCGTGGTCAGGGCCGTACCGGAAGTGCCGGTGACATTGAAAACCCGCCTGGGCTGGGATCGCGACCACCTCAATGTGCCAGTGGTGGCGCGCATTGCCGAGGAATCCGGCATCCAGGCGCTGGCCATCCATGGCCGCACGCGCTGCCAGGGCTACAGCGGCGATGCCAGGTACGATTTGATCGCCGAAGTAAAACAGGCGATTCACATTCCGGTGATCGCCAACGGCGACATCACTACCCCGGAAAAAGCCCGATACGTGCTGGACAAGACCGGCGTGGACGGCATCATGATCGGCCGAGCGGCGCAGGGGCGCCCCTGGATATTCCGCGAGATCGAGCATTACCTTAACACCGGCAACCATTTGCCGCCGCCGCAAGTGGCTGAAATTCACGACGTTCTGCTCGAGCACCTGGACGATTTATACGGCTTTTATGGCGAACTTACCGGGATGCGCGTGGCGCGCAAGCATATCTCCTGGTACACCAAAGGCCTGGTCGGCTCCGCCCATTTCCGCCATGCCATGAACCAGTTGCAGACGGTGCGGGAACAACTGAACGCGGTCAACGATTTCTTCGGCCATCTGCAGCAGCACGGCCAACATCTGCAATATGACGAACCGGAGGCGCTGGCGGCATGAAGGGTGACCACGACATTACAGCCTGCGTGCGCGGCGCGCTGGAAGCCTACTTCAAGGATCTGGAAGACCAACCGCCCCATGCGGTGTATGACATGCTGCTGGCCTGCGTGGAAAAGCCCATGCTGGAATATGTGCTGAACCACGCCAAAGGCAACCAGAGCAAAACCGCAGAAATCCTTGGCCTGAATCGCAACACCCTGCGCAAGAAACTCAAGCAACACAACATCCAGTAGCCCTTCTCACTTACATTCAACAGACCCACCATGACTACCATCAAACGAGCGCTCATCAGCGTTTCCGACAAAGCCGGCATCCTTGAATTCGCCCATGCCCTGCGCCAGTTCGATGTCGAAATTCTTTCCACCGGCGGCACCGCCAAGCTGTTCCGCGACCACGGCATCCCAGTCGTCGAAGTCAGCGACTACACCGGATTCCCGGAAATGCTGGACGGCCGCGTCAAGACGCTGCATCCCAAGGTACACGGCGGCATCCTGGGCCGACGCGACCTGCCGGAGCATGTCAGCACCATGCAGCAGGCGGGGATTCCCAATATTGACATGGTCGTGGTCAATCTTTATCCGTTTGAGGCAACCGTTGTCCGGCCTGACTGCATGCTGGAAGAAGCGATAGAAAACATCGACATTGGCGGCCCGGCCATGGTGCGCTCCGCGGCCAAGAACTGGAACGATGTGGCGGTGCTGACCGACGCCGCGCAGTATGCCGACGTCACTGCCGAAATGAAAAGCTCGGGCGGCGCCGTCGGTCAGGCAACCCGTTTTGCCCTGTCGGTCGCGGCGTTCAACCGCATCAGCAATTACGATGCCGCGATCAGCGATTATCTTTCGTCATTCAATGCCGATGGTTCGCGCAACCCCTTTCCCGGCCAGACCAACGGCCGTTTCGTCAAGGTGCAGGACTTGCGCTACGGCGAAAATCCGCACCAGCAGGCGGCGTTCTACCGCGACCTGCACCCCGCGCCCGGCTCGCTGGTGACGGCACAGCAACTGCAAGGCAAGGAACTGTCCTACAACAACATCGCCGATGCCGATGCGGCATGGGAATGCATCAAATCCTTCGACAGCACCGCATGTGTCATCGTCAAACACGCCAACCCTTGCGGCGTCGCGCTGGGTGCAACCGCGCTGGAAGCGTACGGCAAGGCCTTCCAGACCGACCCGACCTCGGCTTTCGGCGGTATTATTGCGTTCAACCAGGCTGTGGATGGCGCAGCGGCGGAAGCGGTTTCCAAGCAATTCGTGGAAGTGCTGATTGCACCGGACTTCAGCGAAGACGCGCTGGCGATTTTCAAGGCCAAAGCCAATGTACGCATCCTCAAAATCGCCCTGCCGCAAGGCGGCAACAGCGCATGGGAGAAAGGCCGCAATTCACACGACAGCAAGCGCGTCGGCTCCGGGCTGCTGATCCAGACCGCAGATAATCACGAAATCTCCCTTGCCGACCTGAAAATCGTCACCAAGAAACAACCCACCCCGCAGCAAATGCAGGACTTGCTGTTTGCGTGGCGCGTAGCCAAGTACGTCAAATCCAACGCCATCGTGTTCTGCGGCAACGCCATGACGCTGGGTGTCGGCGCCGGCCAGATGAGCCGCGTGGACAGCACCCGCATCGCCGCAATCAAGGCGGGCAACGCCGGGTTGTCGCTTGCAGGCTCCGTAGTAGCATCAGACGCCTTCTTCCCGTTCCGTGACGGCGTGGACGTACTGGCCGAAGCCGGCGCCGCCTGTGTCATACAGCCCGGCGGCAGCATGCGCGACGAGGAAGTGATCGCGGCGGCGGAAGAACACGGTCTGGCCATGGTGCTGACCGGCGTAAGACATTTCAGGCATTGATTTTCGTGAAAGGTGAAAAGTGAAATGTCGCGCCTATGGCGCGTTTGAATCGCTGGCTTAACATTTCACATTTCACATTTCACATTTCACAGGGTTCAACCATGAAAATTCTGGTTATCGGTGGCGGCGGGCGCGAACACGCGCTGGCATGGAAACTGGCGCAAAGCCCAAGAACGACGCGCGTCTATGTCGCGCCCGGGAATGCCGGCACGGCGCTCGACCCGGATATGGTGAATGTACCAATCACCGGCATACCGGAGCTGGTAAAGTTCGCGCAGGACGAGCAGATCGCCCTCACTGTCGTGGGGCCGGAAGCCCCTTTGTCGCAGGGCGTGGTCAACGCCTTCATGACGGCGGGCCTGAAAATTTTCGGGCCGACCAAGGCGGCCGCGCAGCTGGAGTCCTCCAAAGATTTCGCCAAGGCCTTCATGCTGCGCCACGGCATTCCGACTGCCGCCTACGCCACCTTTTCCGATGCCGCCGCCGCGCATGAATACGTCAGGCAGCAGGGCGCGCCCATCGTCATCAAGGCTGACGGTCTCGCTGCCGGCAAGGGCGTGGTGGTCGCGATGGACGAAGCCGAGGCGCACGATGCCATTGACATGATGCTGGCCGACAACAAGCTGGGCGCGGCCGGCGCGCGCGTGGTAATCGAGGAGTTTCTGGAAGGCGAGGAAGCGAGCTTCATCGTCATGTGCGACGGCGAACATATTCTGCCGCTGGCTACCAGCCAGGATCACAAGCGCCTGCTGGACGGCGACCAGGGGCCGAACACCGGCGGCATGGGCGCCTACTCTCCCGCGCCGGTCGTCACGCCGGAAATCCACGCCAAGGCAATACGCCAAATTATCCGTCCAACCATTCAGTGCATGGCCAAGGATGGCATCCGCTACACTGGTTTTCTCTACGCCGGGCTGATGATCGACAAGAGTGGCAATCCGAAGACGCTGGAATTCAACTGCCGCATGGGCGACCCGGAAACCCAGCCCATCATGCTGCGCCTGAAGTCCGATCTGGTGACGCTGATCGAACACGCCGTCAACGGCACGCTAGAACAGGTAGAAGCCGAATGGGACCGCCGCACTGCGCTGGGCATCGTCATGGCTTCCGCCGGTTACCCAGATGAGCCACGGAATGGCGACGTCATCAGCGGCTTGCCCAAGGGCCTGCAGGATGCTCATGTATTCCACGCCGGCTCCACGATGAAGGATGGTCAGCCCGTGACCAGCGGCGGGCGCGTGCTATGTGTTACAGCGCTTGGTGACACGGTCAAGCAGGCGCGCAACCGGGCTTATCAAATTGCCGATGGCATTCATTTCGACGGCAGCCAGATGCGCCGCGACATCGGTTGGCGCGCCATCAAGGGCTGACGCCAGCGCCCATGGACGCCCGGCGCATTCGTCAGCACCTGAAGCGCGGCGGCGTCATCGCCTATCCGACCGAATCCTGCTACGGGCTCGGCTGCGATCCGCGCAATCCGCGGGCAGTCAGGCGCGTCCTTGCGCTGAAGCAGCGCAGCGCTGCCAAGGGGCTGATTCTGATCGCAGCGCACCCACGCCAGCTAAGGCCGTTTCTCGCCAGACTGCCCCCCGCACTGCAGCGTCGGATGCATGCTGCCTGGCCCGGCCCGCACACCTGGCTTGCACTGGCCGCTCACGATTGTCCGGCCTTTCTGCGTGGCAGCCACGATACAGTTGCCGTACGTGTTACCCCACATGCCGGTGCGGCCCGCCTATGCAGATTGGCAGACATGGCCCTGGTTTCGACCAGTGCCAACCTTAGTGGAGGCAAACCCGCCCGGACTGCCCAGGAATGCCGCAGGCTGTTCGGCAACCGCGCCATGGTGATTCCCGGCCGAATTGGCGCGCGCCGCCGGCCTTCAACCATCCAGCACCTCGCCACCGGCAACATCATCAGAAAGTGAAAACCATGGATTTCTACGCCGTAAAAGACTATTTCGCCGACTTGCAGAACCGCATCGTCGAGGCGCTGCAACTGGCTGACGGCAAGCACTTCCTGCACGATTCCTGGCAACGCCCGGAAGGCGGGGGTGGAGTGAGTTGCGTGCTTGAAGAAGGCAACGTGCTGGAACGTGGCGGAGTTAATTTCTCGCATGTCATGGGCGACAAGCTGCCGCCTTCCGCCAGCGCGGGGAGGCCGGAACTGGCCGGACGTGGCTTTGAGGCTGCCGGAGTATCGCTGGTGCTGCATCCGCGCAACCCCTATGCCCCGACCGTGCATATGAATGTACGATGTTTCATGGCGAAGAAAGCCGGGGAAGAGCCGGTATGGTGGTTCGGCGGCGGCATGGACTTGACACCCTACTACGGCTTCGAGGAGGACGCAGCGCACTTCCACCGCACCTGCAAGCTGGCGCTCGACCCCCGCGGCGCCGAGCTTTACACGCGCTTCAAGCAATGGTGCGACGACTATTTTTATCTCAAGCACCGCAAAGAGCCGCGCGGCATTGGCGGCGTGTTCTTCGACGACTTCAACGAACTCGGCTTCGAGCAGAGCTTCGCCATGATGAAGAGCATGGGCGACGCTTTCCTGCATGCCTACCTGCCCATCCTGCAACGCCGCAAGGACATCGCCTACGGTGAGCGCGAGCGCGATTTCCAAGCCTACCGCCGCGGCCGGTATGTCGAATTCAATCTTGTCTATGACCGCGGCACCCTGTTCGGTCTGCAATCCGGCGGCCGCACCGAATCCATCCTCATGTCGCTGCCGCCCATCGTCAAGTGGCGCTACGACTGGCAACCGGAGCCGGGGTCAGCGGAAGCAAAGCTCTACACGGATTTTCTGACTGGCAGGAACTGGCTGGAATAGTCCCAATTAGTGCATAATCAGGCAAGATAAAATCAGGGAGAACCGTATGGCGCTGCAAATTTTCCGCACCAAGAACATTACCCCGGATGATTTCGTCAGCAGCGGCCTCAGGCGCTGCCTGTCGGCTTGGGACCTGACCTTTCTAGGCATCGGCGCCATTATCGGCACCGGCATCTTCGTGCTGACCGGCATCGCTGCCGCCACGCAGTCGGGGCCGGCAGTGGTGCTGTCCTTCGTGATCGCGGGTATCGCATGCGCATTTGCCGCGCTGGCCTACGCGGAACTGGCTTCGGCAGTCGGCGGCTGTGGCAGCGCCTACGGCTACAGCTATGCCGCCTTCGGTGAGTTGCTGGCTTGGATGATCGGCTGGGACTTGCTGCTGGAATACGGCATCTCGGTGGCGGCCGTAGCTAACGGCTGGTCGGGCTATTTCAACAATGCGCTTACAGCTATCGGTATTCCGCTGCCGGCAGTGCTCACCAAGGCTCCGTCGCTGGGCGGCATCATCAATCTGCCTGCCAGCGTCATCATCCTGCTGCTGATGGGGCTGCTCATCATGGGCGTCAAGCAGAGCGCGCGCACCAACAATGCGATGGTGTTCGTCAAGCTGATTACCATCGCGGTGTTCGTCGGCATTGCCGTGTTCAATGTCAATCCGGAGAACTGGCATCCGTTCATGCCGTTCGGCTGGTTCGATACGCTGCCGGACGGCAAGACCACCGGCGTACTGGCCGGCGCATCCATGGTATTTTTTGCCTACGTGGGTTTCGATGCGGTGTCCACCGCGGCGGAAGAGACTGCCAATCCGCAACGCGACGTGCCAATAGGGCTGGTGTCCTCGCTGGCGATCTGCACGGTAATCTATATCGTCGTGTCCGGACTGCTCACCGGCGTAGCCCATTACACCGACCTCAACGTTTCCTCGCCGGTCGCGCACGCCCTGCAACTGATTGGCTTCAATTGGGCGTCGGCGCTGGTCTCCACCGGCGTCATCGCGGGGCTCACCACGGTGATGCTGGTGCTCTACTATGGGCTCACGCGTATCATCTTCGCCATGTCGCGCGACGGACTGTTGTCGCCGTTCTTCGCCTCGGTCAATGTGAAAACGCATACGCCGACGCGTGTCATCGTGCTGTGCGGTGTAATCATGTCCGTCATCGCCGGCCTGGTGCCGCTCGGCGAACTGGCGGAACTGGTCAATATCGGCACGCTGGCCGCTTTCGTGCTGGTGTGCCTGGGGGTTCTGGTGCTGCGCGTCACCAGGCCGGAGTTGAAGCGGCCATTCCGCACCCCTTTCAGCCCCCTGTTCCCGCTGCTCGGCATGCTGTCCTGCGGGGCACTGATGGCCTTTCTCCCCGGCATTACCTGGCTGCGTTTCATGGTTTGGCTGATCATTGGGCTCATTGTTTACTTCACCTATTCCATGCATCACAGCAAGCTGGCCAAAGATTAGGCGGGATGCGGCAATAAAAAAGCCGGTCAGAAATGACCGGCTTTTCATGGAGGTGGAAGCTCAGATTACTGCTTCAGAACCCACTCAACGATGGTCTTGATGTCTTCGTCCTTGACTTGCGGGCTGTTGGCCGGCATCGGAATCGGACCCCAAACGCCACTACCACCCTTCTTGACCTTTTCGATCAACTTGGCTTCAGCGTCCTTCTGACCCTTGTACTTTGCAGCCACATCCTTGTATGACGGGCCCAGAACCTTCTTGTCCAAACTATGGCACGCCAAGCAGCCACTTTTCTGAGCCAGCGCCTGTCCAGCGTCTTCTGCACTGGCCATACCAGCAACCATCAGGGAACCAGCGGCGGCCACCGCCATCATCAATGCTTTCATGCTTTCTCCTTCGATCTCGATCTTTAAAAAATCACCAATTGGCAAGTAATCATAAACGGGTTTCACCCCGATTGCAAAGAGGCTGCAGCCTCTCTAGCAAAACATCCAGATGATCGATTGCCGGTAGGCATTCAACGCCCCTGCATAGCCAGGCGTTGACATCATGGGTCAATGGACGATCAAGCGACTGCGGCATGCCCTGAACATCTGCCGGCAGCGAGATCAGGATTGAGCCTGGCAGATGGAGACGATTCAACGCCTCTTTCCAGTTCGACAGTTTTTCCTGCGGGCCGCGCAGAACGAGCAGCGCGGGAGGAGTCAAGTATTCATCAAGTGCCATTACCATGCTCGGACAGGCGGCAGGGTTGCGCTGCATAGTCGCGGAAAAAGCGCGCAACGTATTTTCCGCGGCCTTCAGATAACGCACCTCCCCGACAAGGTGCCCCAGACGCTGCAGCGCCAAAGCCGCGACGCCGTTGCCGGACGGCGTAGCATTGTCATATGCCGATTTCTGGCGCTGGATCAGTAGCTCGTGGTCATGGCTGGTAAAGAAAAATCCACCGTTTTCGTCATCCTGGAAACGCGACAGCAGGGCTTCCGCCAGCGCGATGGCAAAATCCAGATCGGGCTTGCGGAAATCCGCCTGCAGTAGTTCCAGCATGGCCAGCAACAGAAAGGCATGGTCATCCAGATAGGCGTTGAGATGCGCCTTGTCATCTTTTGCCGTTGCCAGCAGTTTGTCGTTTTGCCACATGCGGGTACGGATGAAGTCGGCAGCCTGCTGTGCGGCGTTGACCCACTCCGTCTTGCCAAAGGTGCGCCCGGCATGCGCCAGTCCGGCGATCAGCAGCCCGTTCCAACTGGCGAGAATCTTGTCATCGCGCGCGGGGCGAACACGGCTTTCCCGTGCCTGGAACAGCTTGCGGCGCGCCGATTCCCAACAGTCCGCCAACGGTTCCCCGCCGCCTGTCACCCGCAAATGCCAGGCATGCTCGAAATTCGGAGCACCGTCCAGACCGTAGCACTGCTGGAGCAGGGCATACTCGTTCGCATCCAGCAATTGCCGCAATTCATCGCGCTGCCAGACATAGAATTTGCCTTCCTCCCCTTCACTGTCTGCATCGAGTGATGAATAGAAAGCACCTTGCGGAGAGCGCATTTCACGCATGAGCCAATCGATGGTATGCACGACGACTTCCAGGTATTGCGTGTTGCCCGTGATTTTCCAGGCATCCGTGTAGAGGCTCAGCAACTGCCCGTTGTCGTACAGCATTTTCTCGAAGTGCGGAATTTCCCAGTGGTCGTCCACGCTATAGCGGCAAAAACCGCCGCCGACGTGGTCGTAAATGCCGCCATCAGCCATTTTCGTAAGCGTAAACAACGCCATCTGGCGGGACTTTTCTCCGCCGCGTAGCAAGAAGGCAAGATCTGCCGGATTGGGGAATTTCGGCGCACCGCCAAAGCCGCCATGGACGCTGTCGAACATCTGCGCCAACTGATCTGCCGCCATGGTAACGACACTACCGTCTATCTCGGCCGGCGCATCCTGGCGCACAGTTTTTTCCAGCACGGAAAGCACGGAGGCATTTTGGGCCTCGATTTCATTTCTTTGCACTTTCCAGGCGGCCGCAATCTGCCGCAGCAAATCCGCAAAACCCGGAAGGCCGTAGCGCGGGCTCGGCGGGAAGTAGGTGCCGCCGAAAAACGGCACCTGCTCCGGCGTGAGAAACATGGTCAGCGGCCAGCCGCCACTGCGACTCGACAGAATCGAGTGGGCGTGCTGGTAGATTTGATCGAGATCGGGACGCTCTTCGCGATCCACCTTGACATTGACGAACAGCTCGTTCATCAGCGATGCGGTAGCGGGGTCTTCGAACGATTCGTGCGCCATGACATGGCACCAGTGGCAGGCTGAGTATCCAATGGACAATAAAATTGGCCTATCCTGCTCATGAGCCAGCGCAAGCGCTTCTTCACCCCACGGATACCAATGCACGGGGTTATCGGCATGCTGCAGCAGATAAGGGCTAGTTTCAGCCACCAGGCGGTTCGCCATGGGCGATGGCCTCAACCTCGAATTCAGAACGATTCGACACTGTACTCCGCAGTCATCACGTGCGTGCGCTTCGGATTGATCACCACCATGTTGTCCATCGCGTTTGCAGTTTCAATGCAGACCATATGGCGCCATTCATCGCCATCGCCCATGTCGCCGGTCCTGTGTGCCTTCTCAGCCCAGGGGGTCCAGACCACTGTGGTGTTGCTGTGCGACTTTGAGATGCGAATGCGCCGTTTATAGATAGGATCGTGGAGGGCGCAATCGCCATCATGGTTGAGATAAACGCGATCAAATTCACCGTCGAAAGCCAGGGTTTCGTGTTCGATGTTGCGCTCGTAACCCAGCACCTTGTCCGAGTATACGCAATCCTGCAGTCCAGTGACCTTGATAGCCCCGATGTCGCCAACATTGAAGTAAGTGTGAAAAGCCTCGCCGATGATAAAGGGATGGTCAGCCTTGTTGGTGGTTGCAAGATCGACCTTCAGGCGCCTGCCGACGGTAATGGTCAGGGTCAAAGCATACGGGTAGGAAAGCTGGCGCCGTGTTTCGCTGGTTTCCATCATCTGCAACAACAAGCGCGTGGCGCCGGTATCCGTAATATCGCAGTCGACGAGCTGCCACGGAATTACCCGGGAAAACCCGTGTGGACAGAGCGTGCCGTCCGTGGGATGTACGCCGAACCAAGGCCAGCAGATCGGAATGCCTCCACGGATGGAACGTCCCTCGACATACCGCGTATGCTCGGACAGCCACAAAATCGGCTGCTTTTCCGTCTTGGGCTGCCAATGCATTACATGCGCCCCCTGCAATGCAATTTTCGCAGTGGCGAGTGGGTTATCAATTTCGATGTACTTCAACCCATTGGCATTTACGGATATTTTGATATGCGGATGCTCGCGCCCAAGGGCGGCATGCACGCCTGCAATATTTCCGGATGCCGCGTCTACAGGCGAGGGCATCAGTTTGGCAGCATCACTCATGGCATTTGTCCTTTATCGTTCGACCTGCGTCACGTCACGCACGGCGCCCTTGGCGGCACTGGTCGTCATCGCCGCGTAGGCGCGCAAGGCAGCAGACACAGTACGCTCGCGATTGACCGGTTTCCACGCTTGCGCTCCCCTGGCTGCCATCACAATGCGGCGGCGCTCCAACTCCTCGACCGATACGGCGAGATGGATACGGCGGTTGGGAATGTCGATCTCGATGGTGTCGCCCTCTTCCACCAGGCTGATAGCACCGCCTTCTGCGGCCTCCGGCGAGGCATGGCCGATGGAGAGGCCCGAAGTGCCGCCGGAGAA
>Ga0316625_100000008_pt1 | contig 36862 bp, 52 predicted proteins | sample OWC_Aug_T1_C1_D1_FD_207655 | JGI IMG/M metagenome (GOLD analysis project Ga0316625, IMG submission 207655) | Wetland soil microbial communities from Old Woman Creek delta, Ohio, United States - OWC_Aug_T1_C1_D1_A | ecosystem: Environmental > Terrestrial > Soil > Wetlands | place: USA: Ohio... | reverse complement strand
ACGAAGGCGGCGTTGACGCGATGAACGATTTCGGGCACGCATTCTCGCGCAACACGGGCAAGATTGACTTTGGTACCGGGCGAACAGTATTCGAACAGGACGCAACCAAATTCAAGGCCGCAGTGTCAGGCTTCGGCAGCACGAGCGGCGACGTCGCTGAGCGCGCAATGCAGAGCTACATCAAAAACATGCGGCGCATGGTCGATAGCGTGGACAATCGTTACGACCTGGCGGGCACCAAGATCAAGTCCGTGGATGTTGCGCGGCAAAGGCTGACGGAACTCGAGCAGCTCTATGATGAATCCAGCAAACATATCGGCATGGTCAATCGCTGGCGAAAACTCGGCGAATACGGCAAAGCGTCAAGCGGAAACTCGGCCCTCACCGGAGCTATTCTTGGTGGAGGGTTCGGTCCCTTGGGCGCTGTGGGCGCTGTGGCTGGTGGAGCTTTCGAAGCTGCAGCAAACCCCACTGGGCGCGCCGCAAACATCGCCAACTCACTGCTGAGCGGCAGCGTTTTCAACGCGCGCAAACGTGTCGGAGATTTGTTCACGGGGCGAATCACCAAGTGGATTGAGAGCGGCGGAAAGGCCATGACTCAGGCTCGCCCCGCTGCAGTGTCCGCTGCGCTGACTGCGTTTCGCAGCAACTACAAGTCCGACGACGAGGCAATGCGAGCGCGACTGCAGGCACTCAACACATTCGACCCGGGCGCACTCGGTGAGCACGCGCCTGATCTGCCCGAGTCGGTGGCGCTACAAGCCGGCGTTGCAGCACAGCGAGCTGTCTATTACCTGCGCTCTCAAATCCCCGCGTACATGTCTGCCCCGTCGCTCGTCCGCAGTGGTCGCGAGCCCGTCATGAGTCGCCCTGACCAGGTCCAGTTTGCTCGCGTTTTGGGCACCGTAGCGGACCCCACGACGGCAGCCAAAGACCTGATGGCTGGCAGGCTCACCCCGGCGCAAGTTGATGCACTGCGCAACGTGTACCCGCGCATCTATGACGAGATGCGAGAGTCAGCGGTAGCCGCACTTGGCGCGCGCAACTACGACGGCGAGCAGATGCCAATCCAAATGCGGCAGCAGGTGGCGCTACTGCTCGACCTTGGCGACGCGGGCGACCCGGTATTGACCGGAGCAGCATCAGACCGCATCGCGCAAGCGGTGACAGCTGGGCGCGCACAACAGGCAAAACAGACGCAACGCCCGGAGCCGCGCAAGTCGCGACTGGCAGGCGCAGCACGGTCCCCATTTGAGCAGGAGCAAACAGCATGACCACAGAAGCAGTAGCCCAATCCGTCCGAACCAACACCGACCGAGGCCCAGTCAGCGCCCGTAAAAACTACTGGGCTAGCGCCGTCGGTACAAACATCTCACTCGCGCTCGATAGTTTTCTGCCGCGCGAAATCTACGTCGGTAGCGCTGGCGATCTGAACGTCACGTTCATTGACGGCACAACGAGCGTCATCAAATCAATCGTCGCCGGAACAACGTTTCACGATTGCTGCTGGGTGACGATTCTCGCAACCAGCTCTACCGCGTTCGCGATCAGCGTGGGATACTAAGAGGGCAAAGCCATGGAATTTCGAGCAGTAAACGTAACGGATATGAACCTCATCCCAGAGCAGCGCAAAGACGTTGTTCAGCAGGGGGACCGGTGCTTCTTGGTCAGCAACAAACTCTGGTACATACTGGGGTCTGACGGGCGCACCTGGTACCCAGATCACGCGATCGTGCCGGTGCTTGTTGACACCGGTGCAGCTGTTTCTGGTGACGTCGTGCGCCTGGCAGCATCAGGAGTAATCGCCAAGGCGCAGGCGGATAGCCTGTCGCACGCGGTGCCCATTGCTGGCGTGTGGAACGGAGGAGCGATCGTTCCGTTCACAGCTTACCCGGTCGCAACATTCGACTCACAGCCCGTCGTAGGTGCACCGTGTTACGTGTCGCCAACCACTCCAGGCGCGTTGAGCTGCACTCGACCAAGTCTAGCGCTTCCGGACGGTTTGATCGTGATCGAAGTGTTGTCCTCCTCATCCGCGCGCGTTGGTCCGACTGGCAGCAGTCCCGTGCTGGACAGAAAATCTGCGTTCCTGGCGCGGGCACAGGGGTTGACAGGGATCGCACCCGCGAACATGCGCGTGATTTGGGAGGACTTCGACGAGCTGGCCTTCAACTCGCCCGCGTCGCCTACAGCGGTAGTACCGAGATACGGCCAGCAGCAGGGGCAAGCGTGGCCCATGCCATCGCTAACCGACCCACGATCGTGCGTCTATCTGCCGCCGCCCGGAGCTCCCAATTATTGCCTGTGGTCGATGCGACACGTGCTCGGAACGACGGGAGAAGTATACTCCGTGCCCTGGATGGCCGTAGCGCGTTTTCGTCTCAGGGCTGGCGCGACGCATTATATTTATGCTGAGCTGACGAAGCTGGGTGGCAACACAAGCGGCATCGGTGTCGGCGGCTATCAGCCGCTAGACGCCAGTAATTTCATGTACTACGGCTCACCAACGTACAGCGAGTTGACGGCGTACACACAAGTCAGGGCTGTCGAACTAATGACGTGGCTCGATCCAATTCAGGCTCGTGACGAGCTCTTCCACGAGGTTTGCTTGTGGTCCGCTGGAGACGGTGCCATCAAAATGAGTTGGGACAATGGCGCAACAGTCTCCAAGGTTATCCCGGCGGACGGCAGAACCAATGAATGGCTCTGGCGTATTGGCGGCGGTGGCGTAGACGTAGATTACACCGGGATCGTGTACTGATGCTCTCCCCTAGACAAGTCAGTCGGTGGAGAATGTCAGCGTCGCAATTCGCTGCGGCTAGGCAGGCGTATCGCGATCTGATTTATCCCGGAGGGCTTCCGAGCACAGGAGCAGATCAGATAGCTGCATCCGGATACACCGTGCCTGCTTGCTCGTCGGTGACTAGGTGGACGTTCGATCGACCCGGTGGGCGCGACGGCGATTCGCAAAACGCATATCTGCTAACTCCAACAGCCACTCCGGTAGGGACGACACTGGTTTGGATGTCTGGGCACGGGTACGCGTATACGGGCATTTACGATCAGACTGACGGGTCATCTCCGATTCACGTCGCCCTAACGCGCGGATGGCACGTTGTGTTGTGTCCGCTCCCCACCACAGAGTGGGACAGTATAATCGATTTCTACGAGTCCGCCGGGCACACTTCGATCGAATATCTAGGTGCGCTGCAGACGTTCGCCGGACACTCATGGAGCCAGATTGATATCAACGACTCGCCACCGTTGGCAGCGCGCCTGTTCACGGACAAGATATTGCGGGCCACAAATCAGGCGGTAGCAACACTGGCACCGAGTAGGCTGATTCTGTCGGGGCATTCAGGCGGAGCTACTACGTCAACGTGGGTAGCTGCGCTGGATGACAGATTTAGCGCACACTATTGTCACATTCCCGGCCTCCCCCAAAAAATAAAACCCGATACGCCAACAGGGCAGATGTCGGACTGGGAACAATGCACAGCGCTCAATCCTGTATACACGCGCGGCCCGCTTGCTTCAGATACCTATTGGACATTTCTGCTCGGCGCCGCAACACCAGGTAGACGCTCGGGCATCGTAGCTGCGCTAAATGACCCGTCGTGGACGTCTCTCACAGCGACAACGACACCGACATGGCTCGACGTGGTTGGTGAAATCGAAGAGTACGTTTGCGCAGTTCCAGGCGCGTCTGCAACGCATCTACTGCAGACCACGGGTCACGATATGAACATTGACCGAGTAAACTGGATGTTCAACGACATAGAGGTGTATTCATGACCGCCAATAGATTCATCGCCAAGGGCCAAGGAGACGTCATGACCAAACTTTTCGCCGTCGTATTGCTCCTCATGTCCTGCAACGCGTTGCGCCCAGGCGCTTCCACGCCTCAGTTCGCTCGCATTCAAACCGACGCCGGGCCCAAGGTCTGCGAATACGTAGAGGTCGAACTGGATGGCCACACCGCTCAGGTCGGTATTTGCGCCGACGACTCTGAAGGCCTGCGCGTCGTAGCCACTGCGGCAAAGACCGCCTATCCAATCGTTAGGGAGATCCTCCAATGAAAGAAATCATCGAAGCAGTCACCGCATTGGGTGACGTCACGAAGCGACTGAGCGCAACTACGCAGCAGACAGGTGAGCGTCTCACCAACATTGAGACGGCGCTTGGTCTGCTCGAAGGCACGGCGCGCCGCACCGAGGAACTGTTGCGCTCGGTGATTGCCGGGAACAATGAGACAGCGACGTCGTTGCGGTACCTGCGACGGGACGTCGAGCATATAAAGGCTCAGATTGGGCCAACGCCTGACGAGCCGGCGACGTCCCCATTATTGCGATCGGTGTCAACTCATGGCTGACGAAGAGCTCGAGAGGCTACTGCGCAGGGCTGACCTGGCTTTGGCTCGAGCGCGAGTAGCCGACGAGGAACCGCACCGCGATAGGCTGCTGTCCGTCGATGACCTCGACGAGATTACCGGGCGGACAGCAGCGCTCATTGACCAGAAAATCAAGCCAGTCGAGTCTCAGCCAGAGGTGGCAATTGAAAAGACTGCCAACGGGTTCGCTTTGCGTGGCTCGTCCTGGGCTGTCGTGTTGATCGTTCTGGTGCTTTCTGGGCTTGCTGCGCTCAAGCTGTTCGTTGCGCACTGAGCACACGTTTACAATCCTCGATCTGAGCGGCCCTGGCTGCGTCACTGGCTGCGGCCCAGGCTGCGGCCCTGGCTGCGTCCCTGGCTGCGGCCCTGGCTGCGGCCCTGGCTGCGTCACTGGCTGCGTCACTGGCTGCGGCCCTGGCTGCGTCACTGGCTGCGGCCCAGGCTGCGGACAGCTCAGCAGTGGTCGCCTCGCCGCGGGCGAATCGCTCAGCTGTGTCCACTGCAGCGACACTGCGTGGGTCAGGGTTTCCAGCGAGCGCCAGTGCCTCGCGTGCCCACTTGCACGCGAGCAGCCGAAGCTCCCGTGCTGGGATAACATCCTCGCGCAGCACTACCCAGAGACGGTCTTGCGCTGGCACGTCTGCGTCCAGCACCTGCAGCGGCGTGAGTCCCTCAGACGGTACCAGCTCTGCTATTTGCTCGTCGGTGTAGCACGCGTCCCAGTCGCGTAGTTGTTGGCGGGTGACGATCATTTGCTGTCTCCAATCTCCAGTGTGCCAGTTGTCTTTTTGTGCGTTCTGCAGCAGTGTCGGCATCCCTTGCGCTCACGCAGATTCGTGATGATGTGCGACTCAATCACGCAAGTTGCGCCGCACACGCCGCATCGGTAATCCCAGGCCATTGCGTTGCCGTGCTCTGGATTGCCGCGCGGCCCAATCAGCGTGTGGACTCCAAGCACCTCGCCGGGGTAGTGTTTGGTCTTGTTCGTGCGATACGGAGTGTCCAGGACTAGGCCCATTATGCATCATCCATTTCGTCGGGCAGGTAAACGCCCATGAGCAGGTCCGGGTACACGATACGGGCGAGCATTGCAGATGCGCGAGCTTCGCACATCGACGCCGGATACTTCATCCAAGTGCTGTCCTGTTTGACGAGTTGGGCCAGGCGCGCATCGTCAACGCTGAACGTTTTCTTCTGCTCGTTGCGCCCACCGATGCGCTTGGTTGCGTATGTTGCGGACTTGCTCGTGCTGTCGATTAGCTCCCAATACTCGGCCTTTCCACTGCGCAGAATCAGTGCAGCCATGAGCTGCGCGCTCATCACCGGTTTACCTTTGATGAAGTGGAATCCGCGCATGGCGGACATTGCGCCGATGCCCATCTCGCGCCCGGTCATCAGGATCATAAGCGCAGCCTCTGCTGACTCGACAGCAAACAGACGCGATGCGAAGATACCCCTAGCCAAGGTCCAGGCCTGGACGGCGTTGCGCGGCTCTAGCGACTTTTCGAAAGCGACCGGGTCCAGCTTGAGAAGCTCGCTTGGTTTCGAAAGCTCGATGGCCTGCGACGGCTCCGTAGGATCATCTGGTTCGGTATGGGACAACTGCTCTTCTGTCATCGGTTCACCTATCTGTTTTTGGTCTCGCGTTGCGAACAGTTCATTGATGTCAATCGGGGCATCTGTCATCAGCTGCACAAGCTGCCAGGAAAGCTGTATGTTGTCACGGTGAGCAACCAGGGATTCTTTGACCGAAACGGGAGCACGGATGAGCTCGGTGGCAACATCCATACTGACCGACGAGTGCAGTATGTTTTCCAGTAGGCCGTTGTCAGCCAACAGCTGAGCGGCTTTCTTCGGTCCAATCCCGGGGCACCCCGGAACATTGTCAGACTTGTCACCGGTGAGCGCCAGCAGCTCTGATACACGATATGGCTCGACGCCAAGCTTCGCGCGCACCATCTCCGGATCGAACCGTGTACCATCGGACAGGTGCACAAGCGTTACGCGGTCGCTCACCAGGGCCATCAGGTCTTTGTCGGCGGTGAGGATATAGATGGCCAGATAGGACTCGTCGCCAATGCCTTCGGTCAGCGCGCGCACGGCTGTCGCAATGATGTCGTCCGCTTCGTACCCAAGCGACTCCCATAGTAGCAGTCCGTCAGCAGCAAGACGTTCCTTGACGCGTCGCAATTGCCCGACTGCAGCAGGGTCCGGCGCGTCGCGTTGCGCTTTGTAGTTCGCGCTAATCTCCTTGCGTTTGTACGGCTGGCAATCGCAGCACACAGCGACGTGGTCATACGAGTGGCGCACTGAGTTGATGCGATTGACGGTCAGCGCAAACGCGTCACCGATTGCCTGGTCTTTCGACGCATGCCAGTTGCGCCAGAAGATTGCAGAGAGGTCAACGAGTAGGATTTTCATGTGGTACCTTCAGCGCCGGCACCGCGTCAAGTGCGGCGTAGATTATTGCGTTCAGCTTACGGCGCGCGTCTTCGCTTTGTAGCAATGGGCGCGGCAAACAGATCACCTGAATTGTGAACTCACGCAGTTTATTGCGATCGGCCAACACGACCTGGTCTTCGATTGGCATCGACATTACTCCGCTGCCTCGGTCGCGTGCGCTTGTTGCCGCTCGAGCTCGTCAGCCGCTCGAGCAATCGCGGCAGCGGCTTCACGGAGCTGCTCCGGTGACAGGTCGTAGAAAACAATCGGGCCAATCTCAACGACCGCGTACGGCGGCACATCGCGAAGACCGCCAAGCTCACCTCTTACGCGCAGCTCGTCTTTTTGATCGTGGTGATACATTGTGGAAAAATTCATAACATTGCCTCCCAACTCATCTCTTTCGCCGCTCTAACGGCCTCGTCTCGTTGTGTCTCCGTGAGCTCAATCGGCTCACCTCGTAGCTCCGCAAAAACCTCTTCGTAGTCTTCGACCGCAAAGACACTGACGTCAACGGTCTCGATGTGCTCGCCGCCGTCAGGGTCGTCGAAGTAGAGGCTCATGGGGAAGTTCATTTCCGAGCAAACCTGTGTTGTTTGTCGAGAATGTAAGCAGTGTTTGGCTCTAGGCCGTCCTCACCGATGTATCCCACAGCGGTCCGGTGGCGCTCAGTTTTCGGATCCCAATAACGAATCCGGATCTCTCCGTCGTCCCCAGCAGTGGCCGTGCCGGCGTACCCAGCAGTGGCCGTGCCGCGATTGCCAGCAGTGGCCGTGCCGCGATTGCCAGCAGTGGCCGTGCCGCGATTGCCAGCAGTGGCCGTGCCGCGATTGCCAGCAGTGGCCGTGCCGTCGTCCCCAGCAGTGGCCGTGCCGGCGTACCCAGCAGTGGCCGTGCCGGCGTCCCCAGCAGTGGCCGTGCCGGCGTCCCCAGCAGTGGCCGTGCCGTCGTCCCCAGCAGTGGCCGTGCCGCGCTTGCCAGCAGTGGCCGCGCCGGCGTCCCCAGCAGTGGCCGTGCCGCGATTGCCAGCAGTGGCCGTGCCGGCGTCCCCAGCAGTGGCCGTGCCGTCGTACCCAGCAGTGGCCGTGCCGGCGTCCCCAGCAGTGGCCATGCCGTCGCCCCCAGCAGTGGCCGTGCCGTCGCCCCCAGCAGTGGCCGTGCCGCGATTGCCAGCAGTGGCCGTGCCGGCGTCCCCAGCAGTGGCCGTGCCGCGATTGCCAGCAGTGGCCGTGCCGCGATTGCCAGCAGTGGCCATGCCGTCGTCCCCAGCAGTGGCCATGCCGTCGTCCCCAGCAGTGGCCGTGCCGGCGTACCCACAGATCGTGGATTCACCAGCGCCAACAATATCAGTAGCGAACCAACCCTCTTCGGTGGCCCTCCTGGCTAACGCTTCTCGCGCGCGGCACTCGCACTCGACGGGCTCGAACCAGTCCGGAAAAATATCCTGATCGACTCGGTATTCCCAATCTGCAAGCGGCGCCCTCGGGTTTCCCGCAGGCGGAGTGATCTCATATTTTAGGATATTTGCCGTTATTCCGTCGGGACACATTTCCCGCAGGCAGCAACGTTTAATGATCTCGGTATGGCTGTTGGACTCCTTGAGCCAGTGAGCGCTGAGTTTGTCGAGTACACCGCTGGTAAATTCACACATTTGACAGGTCTCCCAGGTTCGCTCTCATACACGCCACTCTGTCCAGGGTCCGCGTGTAGCGGCGCGGCAAGACACGATGACGCATACTGTGATGCGCCTCGATCTGGTACAGCGCGTCATCGTGCGCGATATGTTCAGGAGGCGGGCACGGATCAGTTGGGCGGGCACACTCGTAGCAGTCGTCACCAGGTATGTGGTTGCAGCGCGCGTAGTGTTTACAGGTTTGATGGTCGGGCATGGGCACTCTCCTTGTCTGGTATCCGTATCACGTCGTAATGCACCACGCAAGTGTCGGGTTAGCGTTTTTTGATCGACCGCAACTTTGCCGCGAGCCCCGCGCGCAGCAATGCGAGCACCGCGTCGGTCCGGGTCATCTCGACACCCGTGGCCTTAGTTAGATGGTCCTGATACTCCTCCACACGTTGCAGGTCCGTGTCCGGTATCCGTATCGAGAGCAGTACTGTTGCCATGGCTGATTGCATATCACGACGCGTTACGTTGTGCAATATTGTTTGACATGTAAATGCACGCGTGGCAGACTGCGGCAACATGACCCCCGACTTTGCCCACATGACCATTGCGGACGCGCTGAGTGCGCTCGTGGCCGCAGTGAGACGCGACCAGGGCGCACGGAACGACCATGACGCTCTCATCCCAGAACAAGACACGGAGTGGCCGCCGACGGGGCTGATGTGGGGCGTACGCTGGACCGTTGCAGACGAGGACAACCCGAAAAGTCCAGTTATCGTGCTGAGTTGGCGGCTGTATAGCGACGAGCATACAGGGGTTTGCATCGGACTGATACGCAAGTCGGGGGTTTGCAAAAACTACATCGCGTCACTTCACGGCGAGCGACTTGTCCCGCTGCGAATTCTGCCCCTCCACGACTGCGCCCGCGCGTTGGTCGACGCGGTGAAAGGAGCGACATGAAACCACCTGTAATCAACGGTGTCCCGATGAAGCAACTGATCAGCACTGAACCATGGTGGAGCGCTAATGGGGTCCTGTTAGTACCTCACGAAGGTGACAGCTGGAAGTGGTCCGTGTCCGTAAACGGTAGCGAGCCCGTGGCTAACGGAGTCGCCAAACGCCGTTGGGCCGCCTGCCGTCAAATTGAATCCGCCATCGCTCGCATCCGCGAGGCAGCAAGTAAACTTGGAACGTGAAGGGAGATGATAAAGTGAGCCAACGCATCAAACGCGACCACCGCGGCGCAACGCTCGAGTACGCCGATGGCGGGCTGATACACCATTTGCCCTGGGAACTGCCGCGACTTGCCGGCCACCTCATGACGCAACATCATCTCGACGCCGGTCACCGTGAGCTGCTGCGCGTGTACCTGCTCGGACGTCCGCCGCAGCCGGAGTATTTCCACGTGCCGTGCGAACCTGCGTGCTGCGTCTCTAGGTGCGACCGCTGCGGGTATCCGGTGCAGGCGGGATTGGAGCATCAGTGCAAGATAGTTTGCAACGAGACGGTCGAGTTTGTTCCGCCGCCCGGCGAATTCTCAGGTTGCCGTTGCCAGGGCTGCCCTGAGAAACAGTCACCGAAACAGGAGTGTCTATGCTGTGCTGAGCGACGAGACGAGGAACGTCATGGTGATGTGCTAGATCCTGTCGGACACTACGAGAGCGAGCCGCGCCCATTCGCTTGGCTCGACGCCGAGCGCGTCATGCTGGCGGGCGGGGAGTGTGAGTCGCGTTACGCCGGCTCACCGTGGACAAGGTGCAGAATCAACAATAATAGAAATCAATACTTCATGCCGGAATGGGGGTGGCGAGACGACGATAGTCCCTGGGATTGCTCAGACTGGCGCACCTGCTCCGCCTCTCAGCAATACACCTGGGAGCAGGCCGACGCGGGCATGCGGCGCGGGGAGACTTGGATGGCGAAGCATCCGGCACATCCGGCGCCGTCTACTTTGTGGCGATGCCAGGGACTGAGCAGTATGAGATCAACCGCCTCTGCAACGCCGCCGCCGACGAACTCGCGTCACGTCAGCAGCAAACAGCCGAGCACGAAACGCGAGGGGCAAAGTGAAAGGAAACAACCATGAAACGTGAAGTTGAAATCGACAAACGTGATCCGGAAGTGCGAATCGTGGAAGCCTTAGAGGCAACCCCGATGACGTTCGACCAGCTCGAAAAACACTTCTGGGGGGAGTACTGCGAAGTTAAGAAGGTCACACGCAACAAGATTCCGCGTCTCGATATCGAACGCGACGTCGCTCACCTGCAACGCGCCGGAGTCATCGGTGTGCAGAACAAGACATTCTTTGTCCGCAACCCGAACCCGCCAGCAGTCGGAAGCGTGCCGTATTCGCCGCACGGGCGCGCACGGAAGAAGGACAAGCGGCAGATGGACTTGATATGACCAAACGCCAAACCCTCGCTAGCTACGTCGCCAAACAACCCAAGCCAAAGCGCGCGAATGCGGCGAAAGGCCAGACCCTAGTCCGCGCCGCGCTCGATGCGCTTGTGACCCGTGGTGTCTTCGCGTGGCGCAATCAGTCTGGTGTGATTCGGCTCGAGTCAAACGGAAAGTCGCGCTTCGTTCACATGTCCCCCGAGGGCTCGCCGGATATCTTCGGAGTGCTGCACGGTGGCGCTTTGTTCGGCATCGAGTGCAAGACTGGCACGGGAAAATGCACCGAGTCGCAGCGTCACTGGGGCGAGCTGATGCAGCGCCGCGGCGCGTACTGGGCAGAGGCTCGCACGGTTGGCGAGGTGCTGAGTCTGATCAATGCGTGGCAGGTGGACGCGGATAGTCGGCAGGTGGCGAGGTGATAACTTTCAGTGATTTTGATGAGTTTTTAGTTCCGCTAGCGCGCAGGTTCCATCGCTCTATCGCCAACAACCAACCGGCAGGAGAGGCCAACATCTCATGGTCCATTGGGTGCGGATCGGACGGTGTGAATCGGGAATACTACCCTGGGATCACGATGCAGCGCGGATGGCGGACGGCTGTGTTGCATCGACACGATCACGCGAAGCCCGAATGGATCGAAGACTTGGATATCGCAATTGCGATCGTCGCGACCGGTAGGCTTCCTGAGTGACACTCGCCCCGCCGTTGACATTCCGCCCCGTGGCAATCCGCTGCGGGGCGGTTTTGCTTTGTGCGACTGGTGGGTAACGGTGTTACAAATTCGACTGGGGCTGGTTTGACATGTGGCAGCAATGATCTAAGCTCAACAGTACGATGCTGACAGAGATACAACGCACGCAAATTGCCGCCGAGGCCAAGCTGTCCGTGAACACGGTGCGCCGATGGGAGATCGGAACAAGGGTGACCACCGAGGCAAATAAGCACGCGATCCGCGCGGCAATCGCGAAGTTGCGGATCAAGCTCGAGCCCGACCACCCCAGGGCAACCGAGGTGCGGTGATGGGTCGCATCCGCACAGTCAAGCCAGAGTGGCTCGAGGACGAGCTGATGGCCTACGCATCGAGCGATGCCCGCGTGCTCTCGATTGCGCTGATTCTGCTGGCTGATGACTACGGAAACGGGCGCTGCACCAAGCAACAGCTAGCGGGTCGCGTGTACCCACAGCGCGAGGACTCCGACGAGAGCCTCGCGAGAGCCTCGCGAATGTTTCGCGAGAGCCTCGCCGAGCTGTCTCGAATACGGTTCATCGGGCTCTACGAGATAGACGGTCAGCACTACTTCGCGATCCGCAACTGGGACAAGCACCAGAAGGTAGATCACCCTGGAAAACCGCTAGTTCCTGGCCCTCCCGAGGGATTCTGGACTGTCTCGCGAAATCCTCGCGAGAGTCTCGCGCCTGACCGGGACCTAGAGAAGGACCTAGAGAAGGATCTGATCAGACCCGTGTGCGTGCGCGACCCTGACTGCGAGAGACCGCAACCGACGACACTCAGATTGGACAGACCAGGACAGAACTCAGACACCCTAACGCCGCCACAGAATCGAACCGAGAGGCGTCCGCAGACCAGTCAGGCTACCACCCCAGCTGCCCCCCCATCGGAAACGCGTCCTGAGGCGATTACGGAGCAAGAGCTCAAACGGCGCTGCCGGGAGGAGCCGACCCGGGACCTGCACTCGAGAGCCGCACAATGTATTGCTAATCCATATGACGGACTGTTCGAGAGGCCGGAGATGTGGCCCGAGGTGCAAGCGATGGCCTACGCGTTTTCGTGCGTCTACGGCGCGCGCTACCGACACCTAGGGAAAATCCCACAGCACAAGGGACTGATGGCTCTGCTCGCAATCCTCGGAGCTGGCGTCACTCACACGGACTACATGCGAGCCGTGAATCTGAGCATGAGTGACGAGTGGTTCGCGAAACTCAAAGGTCCAAGCCTCACAACGTTGAGCCTCGATGTTGTGTTGCGGTTGTTGGCTGAGGCGGAAGAAAAAGGTGCCGCGTGACTCTGTCTCTCTTCCTCAACCGCGATCCGTGCGGCGTCTTCTCTGACGGGAGTCCGTGCCACCCGTTGTATCTGCCGCTCGAACTCAAGCCGTTTCCGATGCCGCTAGCCGCCGAATCGCAGGTGACCAATGCGTGAGCACCCAACCCTATTCAGTGCGCCAATGGTGCGCGCGATTCTGGCCGGAACGAAGACCCAGACGAGGCGGCTGGTCAAAGGACCGCGAGGCAAATCGTGGAACGCTGTTTATTGGCAGGACAGCTTCGACGGTGGTGGTCAACCAGGATTGGCATGCGCTGACATCTGCGCTCCGCTCAGTGACCCGCCTGAGTGTTTTGGCGAGTGGCGTATCAAGTGCCCGTTCGGCGTTCCAGGTGATCGGCTCTGGGTGCGAGAAACGTGGGCCGATCTAATCGCAGCAGGATTCGACGGACCTGAGAAGTTGGCGTACTTTGAACAATATCTATCGCGAGACGGCACACACGAGGACCCCGAATCCAAGCGCTGTCGTCTTGATTACGGCGTCAAGTGGCGCCCCTCCATCCATATGCCCCGCTGGGCGTCGCGCATCACGCTGGAGGTACAGAACATCCGCGTCGAGCGTCTACAGGAGATCACCGAGGAAGACGCGCAAGCTGAAGGTGTAACGCCATTTCCCCACGATCTCGAAGGCGACTGTTGGACTGACGGAAAACACCGCACCGCGTTCGAATACCTATGGGACCAGATCAACCGTGATCGCGCCACGTGGTCCTCTAATCCGTGGGTTTGGGTGGTCGAATTCAAGCGCGCCGAATCGCAGGTGACGCCGTGACCCCCGACCATCCCGATCGCGAGCTGATGCTCAAGGAATCGCAGCAGCCGAACCTCTACACGGCAACGCCAGCGGACTGGCTCAAGTGGGTCAATGAGCACTACCCGTTCGCTGAGTCGTACCGCAAAAAGCTACTCGAGCGCTCACGTCGACCACTACCCGGCTCGTCACACGAGCTACTTGACCTCTGCGGAATCGCAGACCGCGCGCAAGCGGCAGACCTGGCGCGCACATGGTTCTGGCTCGGCACTACCGAGTACGAGCGAGCGTTCGAAAAGAACGAGCGATGGAAGCGAGACCAGGCTGAGCGCGAGCGGCAAGCACGCGAGCAACTCGCGGCGAATCACGACAATGGCAAGCCGCACCGTAGCGGCGTCAATCCGGGAGAATGGTAATGGCCACCAAATACCAACCAGGCACCCGCTTCGGCGTGTATGAGGTGATTGAGATTGTCGGACGCAACGACGACGGGTACCCGGTCGTGCGCGCCAAATGCTGCGTCTGCGGTGTGGTGTCGCAGGTTGGTGGCAAAACACTGAGCATGTCGCGCAAAAACGAGTCGCAGCACTGCCAGCACTGCAGCGGCGCCAGCCCCGTTAGGGTCACGGGGCACCGGTGCGAACACTGCGAAGATATGCCATGGAGGCGACCACGCATTCGCGCGTGCCGTTGCGGCGAGACTTACGCGCCTGAAGTTGTGCAACCCATCGAGGTCATGCACAGCAGCGGCGCAATCGATAGCCCTGGACTGATATGCGTGGATTGGAGATAAACTATGGACGAAGACGAACTGAAGGTGTACGGATTCGAGCAGTGGCCCAGAGAGCAAGGTGCGGCGTGACGCCAGCGGAATCAGCCGAGCTTGAGCGCCTGAAGGCATCCTGGGTGCGACCGCGACGGATGACGCGAATCGGAGAGACTGGTCCGCGCTACCGACGCGAAGCGAAGCCACGAACGCGGGCGCCATCAAAGAGCAAGCGACTGCACCGATACTGGGCACACGGAAGGATTGGAGAGGTGATATGACCGAGAATTTCTACTTCGACGACCCCGAAGAGGGCACTGAACGGTATTCGACGCTTGAGGCGGCGAAGAAAGCTGCAGGAGCAGCGCTTGAGATATTACGCGACGACGCCAGCGGCAACGGCTGGCACGAGAACATTGAGCGGCTCGAATACGGCATCATGGTCCCGGTCGGCACGGTGCAACAGACCAGGTACAAGGAGACGCCTGAGAGTACAGAGCACGAATACACGTGCGACTATGAGCTTGTAGCTGCGCCAGGCGCACCCACCAGCCACCAGGCTTTGATCATAGGTCTTGTTCTGCAGGCTCTTCATAAATTCGAGCGCGAAACGGTACAGGCCAGAGTAGCTGGGCACCGAATGATGTTCAGCACTCGCACGCGACTCAAGGAGCTCCTAGCGGCCGAGGTCTACGAAAGGCTTATGAACCAATGAAACTCATCTACCTCTCACACGCATTCGGAGGCGACATGGCGAAAGTGGACAACGCCGAGCGATGGTGCGCGTTTCTGACGTGGCACATCAGCGGCGCGTTTTTCTGTGCGCCGTGGGTGCATCTGGTTCGGAGCGGCACTGAGAAAACTGAATATGACCGATGGCGTTGCCTCATGATGGACGTCGAGGCGGTGCCTCGATACGACGGTATCGTAGCTGTCCTGGATGAGCAGCTGGGTAGGCTATCAAAAGGTCAGCGTCTCGAGTACGACGCTCACCCGTTCCGATTCCTGATTCCTTTCAGTCGCATTCCGGACCCGGCTCACCCGGTGATGGAATGCATTCAGCAGTGGGTGGATTCGCTATGAAACTATGCGGTTCGGTTGCCGGAAGTGCCAGAGAGGCCAAAAGAGCCATCTTTCGCGGAATACTCGGAGCGCAAACCCGACAGGACGAGTCAGCGCTGAAGCAAGGTTCGTTGCCACGCGCGCACTCTCAGGCTAAAACGTTCCGCAAGCGGCGAATCATCAAACAGTCGGCTCGGACCCAAGCAGCCGCTCAACTGGACGCGATGATTGAGGCGAGGCCACTCACGAGGCCCGGAAAGGTGATACGATGAAACTCATCAGCGAGATATTCCGAGGCTGCATCGAGCTGCTCAAACTCGGCAATGGGCCAGAGTTCGTTGCGATGCTTCCGACGACTGAGTGGGCGCAAGTGACGGCGTACCTCGAGACATTCGTCACCAACCGCTACGAGATTTACAGTCTAGGAGGAGACACGATTCGTCTCAATGGGACAGGTTTTTCCGTGCGGCCTATGCTCGACCGCCATGTGCCACACGATCAGTTTTGGGTCATCCCGGAACCGGCACCATTTGTGTGGGATGGCGGAGGGAGCGGCAGCGACTGGAGACCGCGCGATAGTGGGCATACCGGAAACCGCTTGTCAAGTGGAGATTCCGTGCAGACGAGAAACCCAACGATATTCAAAGGTTCAGTGGTGTGAACGGGAGGTTACAGTGCGCAATTGCGCCATGGTGACACTCAGGAACGGACAGCAGATACGGCCTCCGAGACGGACACATCCTCATCCGCGCGCGCGAGGCAAAACGGCACAGAATAGGCTAGATTGTGATTGCGTCCAGACCGATGGTCGGACAGAATACTGAACCGAATGGCAGCTTGGACCCCGCCCGGAGCAAAGCGTAAGCAGACCGACCGGTCTAAGCCACGGGACCAGATTCCGCCTAAGCCAAAGCGTCCGCCGCCCAAGCCGGCTCCGCCGCTCCCTGAGGGTTGGCGGAAAGAGTGGCGGCCACCGAAGGACCGCGCCGCCCGTGCAGTAGAGTGCCGTAAGGAAAAGTGGGAGCGATACGACACGGAGATTGAGGAGTCCAAGCGCGAGCGCGCTGAACAAAAGACCAGGGCTAAACAGCAGCAGGCCGAAGCTGACCGCCAGAGCAGGGAGCAAGCGTTCAGTGAACTGGTCGGCGACGGCGGCTTCCTCGGGCTGCTCGGACGTCTAGGGGTCAATCTCACCCCAGCCCAGCGCGTCCTGCTTGGAGTGTGCTTCGACGGGTGGCAACCAGGAGAATTGTGTGATGCAGAAAGAGAACTGTTCGTCGAAATGTTTGGCCCCGTCGAGCATGTGCCCGAAGGGCTGCGCCGCTGGCTTACCTGGGTCATTGGTGGCCGAAGTGGGAAGAGCTATTTGGGAGCCCTCGCTATCCTTTGGCGAGCTCTGGTTTCCTGCCTCTCTAGTCTTGCGCCTGGCGAGGATGCGACCGGCCTCATCGTCTGCCCCGACCTGCGACTCGCTAGGCACACGCTCAAATACATCCGCGGCGCAGTCGGTCTGCCGCAGTGCGCTAGCGCGCTAAAGGTCATCACTGACGGCGCTGACGCGTGCGTAGTTGAGCGCCCCGACGGCAAGCGAGTGTCATTCGAAGCGCTACCCGCAACAGCTGGCGGCGGCGCGGTTCGAGCCCGCACGCTCATTGCGGCGATGCTCGACGAGTGCGCGTTTTTCCGCGACGAAGATTACGCTGTCAACGACCGGGACATCTACGATGCAGTGGACCCGCGCGTCACGATACCGGGCGGGTTCGCGCTCATCTCGTCAACGCCGTGGGCCGAAGCCGGCATGCTCCATGAGGAGTGGAAACGTGACTGGGGACACCCCGAGACAGGCATCTGCGCGCACGCATCGACTGGACTGATGCGCCGTGGCGACGAGATGATTGAGGCCGCGATTGCGCGAGCGCGAACGAAGAATCCTCGCAACGCGATGCGCGAATTCGACGCCATCTTCGGCGCGGTAGACTCGGGGCTCTTTTTTCCGCAGGACGCAATCCGCGAGCACACCAGGACAGGGTGCATCGTACTGCCCATCGAGCACGGGCTACGCCCAGTCATCGTGGTGGACGCCAGCTTGAGCCAGAACAGCGATGACCGATTCGGGTGGGGCGTTGTGACTGCCGCGCAAGACGCATTCGAGCGGCGCGCCAACGGCGAGACTCGCGAGCGGCGCCGCATCACCGTGCACGAGGCTGACGCGTGGGAGGTCGATCGCGGGCCACGAGAGATGGCGCAGCGGCTACGAGATGAGGTATGCATCCGATATGGGACGAATCACATCATCATTGACCAGTACTCAGATGTTGCGTTTGCACAGCTGTGCGCTGACGTGGGGCTTGTTGCGGACGTGGTACGGTGGACAGGAGGCGACAGTGAAGGAAGCAAAACGGAACGGTTCCGGCGCACCCGCACTGCACTCCAGGCGGGCCAGGTCGTATTGTGTGACTCACAACGGCTACTCGGAGACCTGCAGACCTGCCGCGGCAAGCTCTTACCTGGAGGGGGTGAGAGTATTAGCGTCCCTCGCACTCGCCGCGGACATGGCGACTGCCTGTCTGCAGTGGTGCTGGGGATTTCTGAGGCGTTCGTAAACCCAGGTAGGTTCAGTCCCGCGGTGCTCGCACCAGAGGAGCAGGCCGCGGAAGAGGAACGACGTCGGTTCCGAGAGGCGCAGAAGAGAGTACAGGAAAGGACAAGGTCATGGAAAAGGTGACAACGTACGCGAAGGACTGCTCATTCAGTGAGCAATCGGTACCTATGTCGGTGACACGGTGCAGGCACGGGTCAGGGTCGTGTGATGTATGCGGAACCACCCAGCGACGCGACGCGGTGCACTCAACACGTGGTGGGCGCGGGGTAATCGGTAGGCTACAGGAAAAGACAAGGTCATGGAAAAGGTGACAACGGTAGTACCGTACGAGCCGGGTGATGTCTTCAAACTGGACAACCGACCCGGAAGACCCACATTGTGGGTTGAGGTGTGCTGGGTTGACCGGATCGACTGTACAATGGGAGTGCAAATCTTGTCGGAGGTGCCTCAAAGTGGTCAGGGCGATAGCTGAGGGAGGCGCTACGGGCCGCGAAAGGGGCGGCGAGATGGGTCTAGGTCTGACGTGGATAGACGCGTGGCTAGAGAGCCACCACAGACGTGCGTGGGGCGCCGTGATCTTCCTGCTAGTAGACGCCCTCGAGCGTGAGCGTGAGACTGACCGCTGGGAGGACGACGGTGGTATCACATGACACCAAAGAGCGAATGTCCGCCAGTGCCTGACATGTGCGTCGCCTGCCGTGGCTCAGACTCCATTGGCTGGTACCTAGAGCAGGTGGTATGCAACCAGGGCACAGAGCAGTGGTTTGTGTCCGACGTGGATAGGCTGCTCGAAATGGCTGACTGGCTCCGCCGCGCGAATGGTCTACCGCGACAGTCCGATCTGGATGCTACGCAAACGGTGCATAGCGAAAACACCGAGTAAAACGCGTGGTCCACGAAAACCATGACAGCGCTGTCTGTACTCGTTGGCCAACGTGCCAATGATTCCGCGTAGTTACAGAATGGCACGGGTCGTGCTCTATTGGTTGGCATGACGACGGCAACCGAAATCCTCGAACAAGAGCCGACCGAAGCTAACCTAGACGCAGCCCGCCAGCTACTGCTCGGCTGCACCACCACCACCGTCGCGCTGGTCGCGCTGGCCGCCGCCCTGCGCACAGAGTGCGACGACGACGCATCCGCGGACATGCTGTGTGAGTTCGCGGTCAAGTTTGCTGAGCGTGAGGCTGAGCTGCTCTAGCCTGCCACCACGCTGACCAGCCCCGCACCTCGAGAGGCCGGGGCTTGAGGCGTCAGAGGCACCATGATTACAGTTTTCGCACATCCTACCACCGTTAGGTACTACGACTACCATGATCTACTGGAGACCGAGCACGGCCTGTCCTGGTCCAGTAGTGGCAAATCAGAGGACGCTGCAGGGTACACGCGCTGCGACTTTTCCGCAACGCTGGTGGCCAAGCGCGCCTCTATTGACCCGACGGTGATCGACGTTCAGGTAGGCGAACCGGTCACTAGAACCCACAACATGAACCCACACGGGCTAGTTTGAGGCACCAAAGGTAACCCAATGAAATACATCATCCTACTCACGCTATCACTCTCGGCATGCGGCGCCCGTACTGGGCTCGAGACCTACGACACTGTGGACTACGACGACCAGGACGCGGCAGTCGAGACAGACGCTGGTTCGACCGATGACGCTGGCCCCGACAGTGGCACTCCTGAATACACCATCGGAGACCCGTGCATGTGCTGCGTGTGGGCACCTGGCACGAGCTACCCCGACGGGGACGTATACTGCATGCAAGGCGCAATCGAGGCCCCGGTAGGCTACATGTGCCGCGGTAACCGTGGAGCGAACGCGCCTGATTGGGTACCAGTGACCAAGATGTGTGACGTTGGTAACCCTTGGGGGGCACCGCAATGACCACCCATCGACTACAGCAGGGCGCTCGGGTACGCGGCGGACTCACTGGACAGTGGTATCGTGTGTCAGTGTCCACCAATATCGACTACGCGCACCAGTACTGCGCAGGTGACCTGGTCGCACTCACATCTGGCATCCTCAAGCGCGAGTCCGACGGAACGAATGTTCAGTGCACGCGGTCGAACCCGATGCTTGTGTCGCATGTTGAGGTGCAGTGATGGACTGGGCACCAATTGGTCAATTGACCGACGAAGAGTTGGGAAATGGATGCTGGGTTGCGCTGGCTGATGAGTGGGCAAATGCTGCGCCGGTTATCAGATATCTGAAGGATACCAGCGAGTTAGCTGGACTACCGGACGACGAAATGAAAGATTGGGACGGCTGTGGCGTTGGGTACTACCTGATACTACCTGACCCACCGGAGCAGGTGTAATGCGCCAGCTACCCACCAACCCTCTCACCGGTGACACCCACCAGACCACGCTTGAGCAGGACCTACAGCGTGCCAGGCAGTGCCAGCCGTGGCTTGGGACTACATGGATATACGAGGTGAGCGGACTTGCTCACATTGTGCGCGCAGACCGCGACAGGCCAAGCAGACCTATGAAAAGGTTGCACAGCGCGTAACATCCAGCGATTCCGCCACGTTGCGCGATTCCACGGTTTTATCCCTGATCGGTTCGCCATAGGTCGCTGGTTACCCGTTGAGTAAATTCCAACACTTAGACCACGTAAACGGCATGGCACGCCTGTTGCTCTATACCCAATCGTCAGCAACGAGCCGACAGAAAGCGACGAGATAATGAGTTACTCACTTTGGACGATGCCGAATGGGAGACTTGTAGCGCACAACACCGATACATTTATCGGAATCGAGCCGACAATTACTGACGCCGCCTCGGTGGCTCGGGTGTATTCCGCGGAGCATAGCTCCTGCAACGTTGCGATCGTGGACCGGTCAACGGGCGAGATTGTCGATTGGGGCAGCTCTAGCTAGTCGACCCTTCCAGCCCGCTCCACGGCGCGGGCTGCGGGGGCACGATGAGCCCGGAAAGCGACCACCAATGACCCACCAAATCAGCACCCAGGACGGCAACCACGTGCAGCACGCGGACTCACGCAGCGACGCCATGCGCGACGCACAGTCACTCGCGGACCGCACTCGTCAGACCGTGCTCGTCTCCGAGTGCGGCGCGGACGAGGACGACTACGAGACGATCGAGCCGACGGGTTTTCGCATCAGCTCGGAGAAGGTGTGATGTTGCGGTCAGTAGATGACACTAGAGCCGAGTACACGTCACTACGCGCCACGGCAGCGCAACGAGCGGCTACTTCGCCCGACCGACGCACGACCGACGTGCGCCTCGCTGACCTGCTACGCGACGGCCAGAGCACTGGATACGGCGCAGAGGCCGACGCAACCCACGGAACAGTCGAGTGGTGGACTGACTCGCAGCTGGAGTGGGATCCTGCGTACCAGATGATGACCACCCGTAGCCGCGACATCTGTGTAGTGGCGGTCACGGACCACACCGGCACGCACTGGATGCGCGCCTGATTCCCCTTCCACGGCTGCTCTGCTCCGGCAGGGCGGCAGCGGGCGGCGAAGCTCGAGAAAGCGACGATGACAATGACACACTGGCACGAGACACACGAGCGCTGCGAGCAGCGCGCAATAGCTGCAGCACTGCAGCTGAGCACTGATGCGGATTTGATCACATGGTCACGCGGTGACCGCACATTTAGCGCCGCGCGACGGCTGATGTGGTTCTCGGAGCAGAGACTCCGAGACGCGCGCGCCGACCAGGCGGAGCACGAGCGCGTAGCCCGAGAGCTCGAGGTCCAGTCGCAGTGGCAAGCGCCGCGCGAAGCGACCGCTCCCGAGCTAGCGCAGTGGGCGGAGTGGCAGACTGCTACGGCCAGGGAGGCGGCGACGTATCGTGCCAGCGCAGCCGCTGCCGCTCACGCAGCCAGAGTGGCGCGCGCCGAGCTGTGCGCGCTCGAAGCAGCGTGGACCCCGTGGGGGTGGACTGACGACCAGGCGCTAGAGCGAGCGATTGCGCTGGCGGATGAGGCTGAAAGGCTAACGGAGTGACCCCGCGTGACGACCCCTGCAGCGCTCGCGACTCGTATGCTAGCCAATTCGACACCACTATCCTGCCAGGTTTGGACCCATTTCATGGAGATCGCCGTTGACTCGGCGCGAACCACCTTGCCGTCGGACTCTACTCACAGAGTCAAATGTGAGCCAGTACGACGGAACAACAGGGCTAGGGACGAGGGCTTCGACTGCCCGGGGACGTGGTGTCGAATTGGCTAGCACACCGATTCGTTGGCGCCAGCAGGGGCCGCTGCTTAGTCGCTTTCGCAGGTAGGCCCCGCTACTTTTTGCGCACTGAACGCAAGTCAAGCGAAACTAGTTGCGTAGTGGGCCGGCTAGGTGTATGCCTGCCACAGTACCCCTGTGGCAGAAACGCTACATACCGCCTGGCACGACCACCCCGAGGGCTCAGCTGCCGCCGGGGCCGCTGCAGTTGAGCTAGCCCAGCGACTATGGAGCCAGTCATCCGTTCAGCGCACCCGGGTCCGCCGACACCTGGAGCGGTACCACGGTGCAGCCCTCAACCCGATTGACTGGCGGGCCACGTTTACGCTGCAGCAAGACCTGCCGCTAGTGTGGAATATCACACGGTCATTTGTGGGAACCGTGGTTGCAACTGTGGGTGCGTCCGAATCACCCAAGGTCCAATTTGTCACCAGTGACGCTGACTGGCAGACGCGACGCAAGGCCCAAAAGCTCGACCAATTCGTGGACGCGCTCGCACTGCAGCCGTGCCCGCCGTACTCGAGTGTGCATGAGCTGCGTGTCTCATGCCTGCGTGACGCGTGTCTATTCGGGCGCGGCGCTGCGCAGGTCGTTGCTGACGTCGATACTGGCCGCGTCATCTCCGAGCGAATCCTGCCCTGGGAGCTGCTCTACGACACTCGTGACGCGCGATACAACTGCCCGAGGGAGATATGCCGGGCATACCCAATGTCGCGCCACGCGGTCAAAGCGTGGTTTCCGGAGCGAGCGTCGGATATCGACGGCGCGAAAGAGGCAACATCGATCGACCTAGAGCTCGAGCTGGGCATCGCGCCCATGCCGGTGCGTGTCACGCACGACCAGATGCAGCTCTATGAGCTCTGGCTCATGGCGGACTCGCCAGATAATCCTGGGCGTCACATGCTCGTTGCTGACGGAATCGACGTACCTCTACTCGACGAAGAGTACGACCTAGCCTACCCGCCTTTTGCCGTCATTTATTGGGACCACCCAATCGTCGGCGGATTCAATCACTCACTCGCTGACGAGGCTGCGCCCATCGAAGATGAGATCAATCGCACACTGCTGAGGCTCGCTGACTCTGCGCGTAGAACGTCGCTCAGTACGATGTTTTACAAGGAGGGCTCGGTCGATCCGGACAAGCTCGACGAGACGCGCGACGCGGTCAACGTGCCATTCACCGGCGACACACCGCCCGTGTTCGCTCAAGCCCAAGCGATCAACCCGAGCATGGTCCAGTGGCTCGAGTTGCAAAAGGCAGTGGGCAACGACCTCGTTGGCATCAGCGAGATGGCCCAGACGGGCAATCGTGAGCCCGGCATGTCGAGCGGCGCCGCAGTGCGCGCAGTGTCCGCGCAGCAGAGCAAGCGTTTCGCATGGCTGTGGAAACAGGTCGAGGCGTGGCAGCTGCAATGGGCACGACTCGCTGTTCACGCGGTTCGCACGGTCGCTGACAAGGATGCGGATTTTGAAGTCCGTTGGCCCGGCGCTGGCTTCCTACGCTCGATCAAATGGCGCGACGTTGACCTCGACGATGACCAGTTCGTCATGCAGATTCACGCTGTCGGCGGCGACAAGAACACCCCTGCGGACAGGCTACAGCGTGCGGAAGAGGCCTTTGCAAAGGGCACCATCTCGCAAGCGTCGTATGACGCAATCGTCAGCGGAACTCAGGACAATCAGTCCGAAGGGCGCAAGCAAAACGTCCAGCGTGAGCTCATCAGCAAATACATCGACCAATGGCTCGACGCCACCGAAGAGCAGCTGACGAGCGGATGGGTCGATGAAAAGTCTGGACTGCGACTCATTCCGCCGCCAATCAAATGGCTCGACTTGGGAGACGCGGTCCTGCAAGTGGCACTCGCGTATCTCGACGCACAGCTCGCTGGCGCCCCCGACGCGAACCAACAGTGCTTTTTGGACTGGCTCGAAATGGCTGATTCAATGCTGCAAAAAGAGGCAGAACGGAAACAGCTACTGCAAGCCAAAATGGTCCAGATTCGCGGTGCTCAACCTGCTCCCGGCGCAGGTATGGCACCTCAACCTACACCCATGCCGGCGCAATAGGACAACATGGAAAAATCAGAACACATTATTCAGTTTTTTGCCTACTCGCATTTGCCGCCGCATTTGCAGGCAGTTAGCAAACCATTCGGTGAGCTCGCTGACAAGATTCTCGAGCTGCCACGCAATCCAGAGCGAACCGTCGCTTTGCGCAAGCTCCTTGAGGCAAAAGACGCAGCGGTGCGCTCTCTCCTGGCGAAGGAATAAAACTTTGGAAAAGTACAGACCAAAACCAGAAGACGTACCGCGAATCTACCCAGAGAGAGACTTCGTGGCCAAAACATCCTGGCCCAATCGCTCAGAGCGACGACGCCAGTGGAAATCAACTTCAAAGAAGCACCGCAAAGCAGCGTGAAAACCATGCCAGAAATCACAACTACCGCGCGACCAGCAGCAATCGAAGTGGCCGCAATCGCCTCTGGCGATACGTCTGCCGAAGCTGGCGCCGCGCGCGTCAAGGCCGCAGCCGCAGCCCTGAAGCTCGAACACTCGGGTGACACCGATGAGACCATCGAAACCACCGCTGACGCCAGTGAGACAACGACAACTGCGAAGCCAGAGGCCGCCGCTAAAGCGCTCGATATGGATGCGATTCGAGCCGCGTACAAAGCGGGCGACGTCAAAAAACTGGCTGAATTGATGGGCGAAAAGGAGAACGCCAAGGTCACCAACAGTGACTGGGCGAAGCTCCGAATCGAACGACGAGACGCGAGGCGCTACGTCGAAACAGCGCGCGCTGAACTCGACGGCGAACGCAGCAAGATTGCCGCCGAGCGCGAGCAGCTGCTGCAGTCGAGCGCGACCATCAACAAAGCCGTCGGGGCGCTCGAGCGCGGAGACCTCATCTCGTATCTCGAACTGAGCACGGGGCGACCAATTCAAGAGCTCGTCAACGAGATTGCGGACGACCTCACGGACCCAAACAAGCGGGAAATCAGGCATCTACGCAACGAGACCGAGCGACAGAAGCGAGAGCGCGAAGAGCGTGACCGCAAGCTCGAATCCGAACGCAGGCAGTCCGATGACTCCGCGGCGAAACAGCGCTACGTCGCGACTCTGAAGCAAGAGCTTGACGCTCTTCCATTTGCCAAGCGCTTTGCCGACGAGTACGGGCAATCGTTCGTTGAGCTCGTGTTTACTGAGCAGCAAAAAGCTTTCGATGGTGAGCGCACCATCACTGCCGAGCAGGCAGCAAAGCGCGTCTTGAAGGCGCAGCGCGCCATGTACGAGCGCGCAAAACAGCATTTTGAAGCCCTTACTGAGGACTTCAGTGAAGCCGAACCGGGCGGCAAAAAGCCCGCGAAACAGGGTCACCAGGGAGCCCGACTATCCCCGCGCAAACCGGCAACACAATCCCAAGGAGGGCCTGGGCCAGCGCGGGAAATGACGGCTCAAGAGCGCAATGCGATGTTCGCGCGCCAACTGAGAGCCGAGCTCGCGTCATAGGCCTAAGCCAATGATGCAATGTCAACAGCAATCGCAAACTTTCTCAAGTCCAAGTACGACAACGGTAAGATTCCAAAGCAACGGTTCGAGAATTTCCCCACGCTAGCGCGCCTTCCAAAGCGCAGTGACGGCGGCGGTGATTACTTCATCACCTCGGTTCTGACCGGAAACGCAGTCGCAAAGGGCCCAACGCTCGCAATCGCGCAAGCGGGTTACACCGCTGGCTCAAACAACCTGAACGTGAAGGGCGCGAAGTGGACCATCCCCTGGGGGGCATGGTCGCAGGTCGTGAACATCGAAGATTTCGACCTGAAAAAGGCTCGTTCGAACGAAGTGGCGTTCATCAACTGGCTCGATGAGCAGATTGATTCGCTCCACATCTCGTTCCTCGAGAGCATGAGCATCCAGCTCTTCACCGAGACGAATCGCTCGCTTGGAGTCGGCACCACTGCAGGAACTGACACCGGTGTCGTGCAGCTCAGTAACCCGAGTGACATCGTCAAGATTCACGTTGGTGACGTCCTCGATTGCGCCGCTGCAGTTGACTCGAGCACGATCGCAAACGGCGTAGCGCTGTACGTAATCGCGGTGAACAAAAACACTGGTACCTTCACCGTTTGCCACACGGCAACGGGCACCGCTGGCACTGGCGCATTTGCAGGCGCGAGCCTCTCAACGAGCACCGCGTACTACTTCTGCATGCGTGGCGCGTGGGGCGCACTGAGCTCACCGAACCCAATTTTCCAGGGACTTGGTGACTGGATTCCGAGCTCGGACCCTGCGAGCACCGCGTTCAATGGCGTTGACCGTACCACGGACATGGCAGCACTGAGCGGCTACCGCTACGCGCCGACGAACCTCGCGAGTATGGCACTGCGACAGAAGATCACTGGGCTCGTAACGATCATGAACTCTCGCGGCTCGTGCATGAGCGCAGGCGGAATCACCGACGTGATTCTCAATCCAGAGAAGTGGCAAGTCCTCGTTGACGAACTGCAGGCACAAGGGTGGCGCCCGCTCGACGGCGCTGGCATGACCTACGGCAGCAACTCGATCAAGTGGGCCATCGGCGGCAAGACGCTGGACATCGTGTCCGACCGTCACTGTCCGATCGGGACCTGCTACGCGCTCACGATGCCCAAAGACGGCTCGAATATCGTGCTCTGCAGCGTGGACGAGTTCCCGCACATCATCCAGGAGGACGGCCTCACGATGCTGCGACAGAGCGGCGCCAACACGTACGAGCACAGGCTGCAGGCCTACCCCGCCATGGCCGTCAAGGCTCCTGGCTGGTGCGGTCGAGTCGCGGTCTAGTCCATCCACTGCGGCGCACTCGTACGGGGTGCGCCGCGCCTCCAACGAAAGATTTGAATCATGGGAACATTTATGGAAATTGCGCTCTACCCGAAGCGGACCACTACGCGCGGGGAAGTGACAGCGCGTGCGAAATACACGGCCACAACGGCGGGTGCGATTGGTACCACTAGCGCACCGAGTGCCGATTTTACGTGCACCAAAAACGGTACGACTGGAAAATACGACCTGACGTTTCCGAAGTGCGCGGACATTGACCTGCAGTTCGACATCGTGTCAGCTGCAGCAACCGTCAACACCTGCGTGATTACAGCCAAGGACGCGAACGCGGGAACCGCGTCAATCCTGCTCGCGAGTGGCGCTTCAGCTGCGTATCTCGCTGATGGCAACATCCTCGTAGTCCGCCACAACGCCACTACGGAGGTCTAGCCATGGCCGAGAAAGGACTACTCGCCATCTTCGGGCCGCCCAAAAAAGACGGCATGAAGATGGGCATGAACGACTCCGAAGAGTACGACTCGGACATCCCGGCGGACTTCCGAGACCATTGCGATGCCGCCTTCGACGCTTTGAAATCGAAGGATTCCAAGGCGTTTTGCCAGGAAATGTGGCTCGCCATCAAGGCGTACGAAGAGCAGCCGCACGAAGAGGCGGAAGAGCCAGAGGACGAAGAGCTCGAGGAAGAGGAATAACACATGGCTTGGTCCCGTACACTCGGCGACCTGGTAACGGACGTTTCGCGCCGGTGCGACGTTGACGGGTACACTGCTCGCCATTCGCTCGCATCGGTGCGGCGCCTCCTGATTGAGTCATACCAGCGCATGCGCGACTGGATGACTACGGCGGGGAGCAAGCGCTGGATCATTGGTCCAATCACGCTCGATGCAACCGGTGCCGGCGTCGTGAGTATTGGCTACGCGCGGAAGCTGCCCATGGCGGTAGCCGCGGCTGGGCCCGGGTTGTCGAGTCACACGTATGAGCGTCCGCACATTGTCGAGGCGCAGGTCGGTGGACGCTGGATTGAGCTGAAGCCTATCTCGCTCGGGGAAATCCGCGACTACTACTCCACCGGTGGCTCGCTCGCTGAACCGCAGGCGTGGACGTACGTCGCAGCTGCGCCGGAGCCAACAGCCGCGGAGAATGCATCAGTCGTCGGCGCTGCATTCTCGCTCATTATCGCCCCCGACTTTGCGCCGACTGGGTATCCCGTGCGCGTCTACGTGCTCGGCGACACCACCATTACCGACGGCGACGGGACCGAACTGTATCTCGATGGTCCAGGATTCGAATGGATCATCTGGGACACCGTGATCAAGATTGCGGCACGAGACAACGATTCGAACGGCACGGCGCAAATCGCACTCAACGAGCGAGCGAAACAGGAGCAGCAAATCAAAGAGGCGATCGCGCAAGAGTCCCGCAACGTGCATCAGCGCAGGGACGTGTTCCACGGACTCGTGCGCTACAACCGGTGGAGGCGACTCTAATGACTGGCTCAGGCAGCAGCACGGGTACCAGCCGCGACACCATTGGGCCGCTCACAGATATCGCGCGAGCGCTCAAGGAGTGGTCTCAGACGTCGCGTAGTGGCGCGCTGCAGGGTCCAACGGGAGCCACCGGGGCAACTGGTGCCACCGGGGCAACTGGACCGCAGGGGCCTCAGGGAGACCCGGCACCGGTGGTAGAGTGGTACGCCGGTGCCGACTGGCGAAGCCCATTGCTCATTACCACAAGTCGCGGGATTGAATTTCTCTGGGACCCCGTGCTCAGTGAGGTAGTGGTACAAACCAATTTCGCCGTGCCAGATGGCCCCGTGCCAGACTGGTACGCTACGGATGCGGCAGATCATTATCCAGGCCACATAACGACATCTCGCGGCATCGAGTTCGTTTGGGACACTGTCACGAGTAGCATTGTGGTTCAGACCAATTTCGAGGTCTGGGACATCGCTCGCAATCCTATATTCACACAAGATGGAGACCATCGAGCGCACTCGTTGCACGCTGAATATGTGGCGCCTCTCGGCGGTACCAGTTCATTCTCGTTCACCGAGGCGACATGGAAGGCAGACGCGAATGTTCCGTTGGCTACCCCGGGGCAGCTCGCTTGCGGCAACGCGTCAGTGACCGTGCAGCTGATTGGGCGCGACGCCACAACCGGTGACGCGTTTGATCGCACTTATAAGACAACACTGTTTCGCGTTTACGACCCCAGCGCCGGCACCGGTGATTGGACGATCCACCAAAACTCTGTACTGATGACCGGAATGTCACTTGGAACCGGTACCGTTGTGTCAACGTGGGTAGCACTCAGTGGAGCCAACGACGGCACGATTACGGTCAACGTTTCAAACCCCACCTCAGCCGGCACAGTCGCGGACTGCGCTGTCATTATCGATATCCGCGGAGCGGGATGGTACGGCACATGACAGCCCAAGTCCTCCCTGTCCCATTCGCATCCGGCATCGACCAGTCTCTATCGACTGCCGTTGGTGAGCCGCGCATCACTCGCTTGCACAACGCTCGGCTTGATGCGCCGGGCCGCGTCAAGGTTTCGCCCGGATACTTCCGCGCGTCATCGCCAACGAACATGCGCGCAGCGGTTCAGCTGGACGATAAGGTTTGCGTGATTCGCAGTAGCGGCGGACTGCTATCCACTGGCAATTTCTCGCTCAGTGAAACGCGTGTCTACAGTGACGAGGATGAGGCGACCAAGTGGGCTCAGCCCGCATTCGAGGCGCCGACTCGTGTCAATTTCCCGGCGGCCACAGCAACGTGGGCCGCGCCGACTGCAGCGAATGACCCAGACCGCTGGATGCTGCTCAGCGTGCAGACGAACTCAGTAGGTGAAGCGGCGACGCTGTACCTGCTCAAGGGAACGACCATTGTTCAGCAGGTCGCGCTAAGCACCTCGTACAGCTCGGTGCGCTACCGTCTGGTTACCAATTATTCGACAGGGGTAGGTTCACTCATCAAAGTCGACAGCTCCGCGCACACGGTATCGGTTTACTCGGTGAGCATCGGCGACACTCAACTTGCCGGCTCCACGGTTACCGTTGCTGGACTCACGTCGAAAATGGTTGACGCGACGATGGGTGACAGTGCTCCGCTGTTGTCGGTGCTGATGGACGACGGCACCGTGAAGCTCCTCACCAACTCGCCATCATGGGTATACACCGGCTCCATATCGGTTGGAGCAACAGCTTGCGCAATCACCTGTACCGGAACAGAACTGTTAGTGCTGCGCAGCACGGGAGAGGCACAGACGTACGAGCTAGGTTCGTTATCCGCGAAATCTTCAGCGACCGCGATAGCGACCCCGGCGACAGTCATCGCGCTCTCAAAACGTATCGTCGGCGGGAAATACTACGTGTCAACGGACACGACCAACGCGGACACTTCGGACGTGGATTCTTGCTGTTATTCAATCAATACCGGGACCACGAGCGGGCCACTCACCGTCGCTGAGGTCTCTTATCAGACCCTGAGCGCACTGCCGGCTGGGGCCCCGTTCGTTGACGCATCCGGCAACGTGTACCAAACGACGATCAATCGAGCCGCTGTGTCGCGCTCGCTGCAGGTGTCGCGGGTCTACACGGACACACCGTTGCGGGTTCGCCGCGTGCTAACGGCTGCGCACGGCGAAATGCCTCTATTCTCGACGGCGGCACAGCAAGGCGGGCTCACGTCTGGGTTGCCGGCAGCGACTGCGCAGCTAATCACCATTGCGGACTCTCTGTGCGGCGTGGCGCGCCCGGCATGGGTGATTCCGTCCGTCTACGTGACGAGCGGGACACTCACGGAAACGACCGCAAAAACCGCCGGAATGGCATTGGTGTTCTGCGCCGACGCAACCAGCATGGGCAACAGTACCACGTGCATGACCGGGTTCGATGCGATGTCGGTGACGCGCACGGCTTATGGTCGAGTTCTATCGGCGGGTGCCCCATTCGCGGTCGGCGCCCGTGGTCTCTGTACCGGTGCGGCGATTGACCTCCCGGTGCCGTACGTGACACAGGCGGAAGCGGCGAGCGGGACGAACCGCTTCAGCGCGGGCCAGGTGTTTCAATACATCGTGCAGTACGAGTATCGAGCACCAGACGGAACGCTGTTCCGTGGCCCACCGTCGCAGCCAGTGACGCATACGGTGGTCGCTCCGACGTCGCCCAGCACAGTGATCACGGGGCTCGTTGTGACGTTGGGGATTACGCAAGAGTCGCCAGAAATGCCTGGTTTACGCGTGCGATTGTACCGCACGGAAAACGGCGGCAGCGTGTTCTACGACACAGCTGCAACGGACTCAGCGACTGGCGTTGGTGTGCACGCTCTCACCGACCACACATCAGACGCGACTCTGATTGGTCAGCAGCTACTCACTGATGGCCCCGCTGTGCTCAACGGAATCAAGGCCCGCTACGGGTTCCCCCCGCACCGTTGCAGCTGGCGAGGCCGTGACCGTGCCATTGTTGGCGGACTCGAGAATCCGCGCCGAGTGCGATGGTCGATGCTTGATTTCCCCGGCGAAGCGACGGCATTCGCGCACGCGTCCGAGCTCGGGTGGTCCGCTGATGTGCCCGACGACGTGACCGCGGTTGCGCAGCTCGATGACGCGTGGATTGTGTTTTCTCGCACGCGAATCTGGGCAATCTACGGAGCGGGTCCCGACGACAATGGCATGTCCGGCGCGTTCGATCCGCCCCGTCTCATCTCGCCAAACATCGGATGCGTGACGTGGAAATCACTCGCTGAGGATGAGGCGGGGCTGTATTTCCAGGCCGCGGACGGGCAAATCTACCTGCTCACGCGCGGGCAAAACGCCGTGCAGTGGTTCTCCGCTCGAGTCCGCGACGAGCTCAGTGCTGGCATGCTGGGCACCGCGCTACGCAACCCGGTCGTCGCTACCATCCCGCACGACTCGGCTCAGACTGTGCATTTCGTGCGAGCCCCATTGCCCGGCGGGGCCTCGCCGATTCTCGTCTACGACAGCCGCACCGATGCGTGGTCAACTGATGGCGACGACGCTGTGGAGGGGCTCAATGGGGCAATCGGCGGCGCCTCCGTGCAGGATTACTCGTCAGCCGCAAAAGCGGGACAGCAAACGGTGTGCACTCTGACTCCAACCTATCTGACGCTCGAAAACGCGACTGGTACCGCGATTGCCCCAATCGGCTCTACCTGGACGGCGCTCGTGGAGACCAACGAGACGGCACCGTTCGGGCTTGCGGGGTGGGGTCACGTCTATCGCATCGGTCTCATCGTTGATACGACGGTTACACCAGTGTCGTTTACGATCACCGAATGGCTCAACCGATGGCGCGGAAACGCACACGGAAGCGCGACGCTCACATACACGGCGGACGAGTTACCATTCCTGGCGGACTTCCCGTTCCTCTCGTGGACGCCGGCAAAAGACAAGGCTTCGGCTGTTCGCGTGCGACTCACGTGGACAGATAAACAAAGCGCAGTCGTCGGACTGGTGCTAAGTCTCGAGCAGTCGCAAGGCGCTCAGAGACTCCAGACAGCGAGGAAGGCGTAGCGATGGCAAGCGGATACTACGACACCCAAGGGACTGCAGGTACCGGATTAGTCGGAGACGTTTTCAACACGCAGTCCGCACTCTATGGCGGTTCGCCCGCTGCAGCAGAGGCCGCGCGCCAGTCAACGTACAACACTGCATCCCAGCAAATCGGGGAGCAGTCCAGAGCGCGTGGCGCCGTACAGCAAACGTTAGCGGCGAGCCAGGGTCAAGCCGAGCAACTCGCGCAGCAGTCGGGGCTAACGCTTTCGCAAGCCTACTCACAGTTGTACGCGCAGCAAAACGCAGCGCGCAACGCCGCCGCGGCTGAAGCTGGTGCCATCCGCGGCTCGGGTCAGGTAGACACTACTGGCCTCGCTCGCCAGCGTGGAGCAGTCGCCGGGCTCGAGCAAATGGCGGCGTCCGGTCCAGGCCCGTCCGGGGTTGGCGCTGCCGCCTCGCAGAGCCGCCAGCAGACGCTTGCGCAGGCCATGGCGGCAATCGGAGCCGGACGCGGCGCGGCCGCTGCGGGAGCCAACCTGGGTGCCGCAATGGGGCAAGCTGCAGCAAGTGGCGCCCAGACGGCGGCGGTAGCCGGTACCGCGTCAGCGGCTGAGAATCAGGCTTACCGGGCGCGGCAACTCCAGGCGCTGCAAGCGGCCGGCGGAGTCGGCGCATCGATGCAGCAGGGGTTACAGGGTGTCACCCAGCAGGCACTGCAGCGTGAGCAGGCAGCCGCAGGTGTACTAGGCGGAGCAGACTCGCTCGCTCTGCAATATCAGCAGCAGATGGCCAACGCGCGCGCGGCAAGCGCAGGCAGTCAGGCTCAACTGGCGCAACTCGAGTCCGCCAATGCGGCACGCGATATCAACTCGGCGACAACCTACGCGCAGGGTCAAGGCGCTGACCTGTTGACTGCGCTCGGGTACCGTCAGCAGCAGCTGAGCACAGAAGCGCAGCTACGGTCGCAAGGTGTCGGCGCGGCGAACGCGACGATTATCGGAGGCCAGGCGCGCAACGAAGAGCGCGAGGCGCGTGAGGACCAAGCCGACCAAGCCAGCAATCAGGCGATGATGGGCACAGCGATGTCCGTAGGAGCGGCGCTAGCATGACCTCGATTTACGATTCCGAAACCGCAACCACGCCGGACTACGTGCAGGCAAATGCGGAAAACCAGTACATGCGCGACCGCATGATCAGTCAAGATCTGACGCCGGAAGAGCAGGCGAGCGCAGACGCGTTTACTGCTGAGCGCAGGGCGCACGCGCTGGACGACGGGAACGCGGCAAACGACTGGACGTCTCCCAAGTGGGGCGGCGCCAACGAGTTGTCCGCGGCCAGCCAAGCTGCCTACAACTCGTACACGCCCGGCGGGCAAAGCATGTACGAGGGTAGCGGCCTATTCAACGTCAACACGGCGTTGTTTGGCGGCTCCGGCGCAGCCGCCGAGATGGCTTACGGTGACATCAATCGAGCTGCCGGCGAGGCGATTGGGGCGAACCAACTCGCAAACCAGATCAACAGTGGGCGAGTCGGTACATCGAATCAGTACGGACAGACCGCAATCGGCAACGCAAACGCAACTCTCGGCGGAGCAGCGAACGAACTGAGCAACATCGGTAACACCGGCGCAGCAAACGCGCTCGCGATTCGGGGGGTTAGTCGCGCCGGCACGGAAGGCCTTGATATTCAGGGACGCGAAGCCTCGATGCTCGGACTGTTCGACCCGCGCTCGGCTACTGCTGCTCAGGCGCTCGATCAGCAGACGCGCAACAACGCAGCAGGTGTGCAGGCGCTCGGGCTCTCGGGGCGCGGCGGCGGCGCAAACGCGTCTGCTCAGGCGCGTGGGAACGCAATGTCCCAAGGCATCATGGCTGGTGAGGGTCTGCAGCAACAGCAACTGGCGGCGCAGGAATACCAGTCGAATCAGGCTCTCGCGCTGCAGGCGTTGCAAGGCCAAGCCGCACTCGGCGCAAGTCAGCAGCAGGGAGCGCTCGGTAACGCACAGTTGGCCCAGTCGCAGCAAATCGCGGCAGCAAACGCAACCGTGGCAGGGCAGCAAACGCAGTACGGCGCAGACGCCGCAGCGAACCAACTACGCGTCCAGCAAGCAGGCAATCTCGACGAGTATGCGAAGACTCAGCAGGGCTTGTACGGCACGCTTGCGGACTCACAACAGACACTAGGAAGAATGTCTGCAAACTACATGGGGCAGGCTGAATCTCTGCATCAACAGCAGCTCGATACGGAAGCGCAGCTACGTACGCACGGCCTAATCAATGCGGCACAGACAAGGGCCGGGCTGCAGAACACGCAGCTCGACTTGCGCTCACAGGCAGATATCCAAAACCAGGCAGCGCAAACTGCAATGTTCGGCTCGATGCTGAGCACGGGCGCCGGTGCCGCGAGCTCGCTCGGGGATGACGAGGACTAAATGGCATACCAAGACAACTTAGCCGCTCAAGGACTACCTGTTCTGCCTATCCAGGCGCAGCCATCGGCGCTGACTCAATTCGCCGACAGTGCGGTTCAGCGTCCACCGGTCGCTTATGTCCCGCCAGGATTACCTAGTCTGCAACTCGCTCAGGCTCCGGCGCAGCCGTTGACACAGTTAGCAGACCAGGCCGCTGCCGCAACTGAGCAGCAAAAGGTACAGGTGGCAGCCGATAGACTGCGCGCTGCCGCCGCAGGGCAACAGCAGTCGGTGGCGCCAGTCGGCACGCCGCAAAACCCAATTGACCTCGACGGTGGCGCTGCGTTTTCGGCAAACCAACTGCGTCAAGCTGCCATGGCCGCGTCGCAACGCTACGTTCCAGGGCGCGCCGCGATTACGCCTCAGGATATCCAGGCAAAGCAGGAGTGGAACGACAAGGGTCTCGTCGCCACTCAGGGATCAGAGGCTCGAGTCGGCGCCTCTCCCGAAGCCTATCAGGACCTGCAGAAGATTCAGGAGCAGCGCCAAGAAGCGATCATGAATCAGTCGATTGCCGACAAGCTGCAAGCGGGAGCAAACCTCGACGCGGCGCGAGCGAACGCAATCGCTGCACAGCAGATGCACGAGCAAGAGGCAGCCGCACAAGCCGAGCGTGAAGCGGCCTGGAACGAGAAATACCAAGCGTTTCAGGAGAAATACAACCCCGAGAACGACAAGGTCGATCCGGGTCGTTTCTTCAAACGCGCAGGTGTGCTCGGGTCAGCGATGGCAATCATCGGAGCAGGGCTCGAAGCGTCTGCAGCTGCGCGCCGCGGCACATCGAACCCGCAAACAGTAATGCGCCTGATTGACAACGATATCCGCTCGCAGGAGGCCGACATTCGCACGCGCGGAATGCAAGCGAACAATCAGCTCACTCAACTAAGTCGCGAATGGGGGTCAATCGAAAACGGCAAGCAGGCGCTACGCGCACTGCAACTCAACGCCGTCGGCACACGCGCGTCCGAGGTCGCAGCGAAAACGAACGACCCAGCCATCAAGGCTCAGATTGACGCGCACGCGCAAGCCGCTCTCTCGCAATCAGCCGAGCACATGGCTGCCCTCAAAGCTCAGTATGGAGGTCAAGTCAACGAGCAACGCGCGGGCGTAATCATGCGACCGCAAGAGGCCGTTGCCGGCGGTGTTGTCACTGACCGCGGGAAGCTGTTCCAGAACATGGTCACAGCGAACAAGTCAGTTGGTGACCAGCAAGAGCTCGCAATCAAAGCCAAGGAAGCTGGCAGCAAACACGCTGAGCAGGCGCAAGGTCACGCACAGCAGGCGGCTACTGCTCTAGCTCCGTTCGAAGCGATCACCGCGGCAACCGACGCGACAGCGAAAAGCGTCGGTCTCGTGCGTGACCAGACCGGCAAATGGGTTATGCCCGCGAAGGCGGACAACCCACTGCGCGGAGCATGGGACGCGACTGCTGGACGATGGTCGGACAAGGCAGCTGAGGCGCGCGCGAACTTGCGCAACTCTACGCAGGCAATCGGACGCGCACTGTCAGGAGCGGCCATCAGCGAGGACGAGCAGAAGCAATTCATCGAGATGCTCCCGAGCGGAAACATGGACGACGCCGCTCGCATGAACGCACTCGAGACCATGGTCGAGGCGCGCAAGCAATCACTGCTAGCGGGCGCCGGAGTCGAAGGCGCCAAGGCATACAACACGTCGAAACAAGCACTCGGTGAGATGCGCAAGACGCAAGTCACTGGCGGCGAAGAGCCGTACAAGGGGC